>OFFN01001432.1_pt1 | contig 12042 bp, 10 predicted proteins | sample 1521381 | NCBI WGS metagenome assembly OFFN01 (sample SAMEA3504112, study PRJEB24116) | mouse gut metagenome | biome: mouse gut; feature: mouse-associated habitat; material: faeces | place: Denmark | collected 2011 | reverse complement strand
TATCGGAGTATGTTGGTGCTTCCGTAATCTTTCAGGTCTTTGAGCTCATCGGACTTGCTGGTCTTTCTGCCATATGAGAAGGAGTATGAGAGTTTGAGGTATACCCATGGAGTAGACCTCAGGTTTCCTAATTGTGTCTGCGTCCCGCTGTAGCTGTCGCCGTACCATACCGATGTGCTCTCTATGCCGGATTTGCCAAACATGTTGTAGGATCCGACCTCCGCGTAGAGGTCTTTCCATCCCCAGGCTCCGGAGATGCCGTAGGATACTGAGTGCATATAATCGGCCACGGGGGTGCAATCCTTGTACGGTGTCCCGTAGAAAGCGGAAATCTTAAAGTTGCTTATGTTGTAGGTTGCGGTGGCATAGAGTCTCGATATCCATCTCCGGCGGGAGTACATTCCCGTTCGGATCACTTCTCCTCCATACCCCCATACATTGATCAGGAGTCTGTTGCCAAAGTAATTCCCCCGCAGAGACAGGTACATGCCTGCTCTTGTGAGGGTACCGTCGTTCTTCAGACTGCGGACCATGACATGATTCAGCTCCGGTGTCGTTCCCGGGGCATATACCGGAACCACCTGGGAGGTCTCGTGTGAGGCCACAAAATTGACGGCGACAGAAAGCCAGGATCCGAGCATATAGGAATAAGTCAGGTCTGCGGAGAATTTGCCCGTATACCCAAGTCTTTCGTTACCGACGGTCGCATCGGTTGTCGTTCTGCGGACTGTTACCGGACTCAGGTCTGTAAGGGAGGGGGCGGCCAGGTCATATTGTGGATTGAAATAAACGTACTGCCGGGAACTTATGTTGATCATCATCGGCAGCATCATCTGTCCTGACCATCTGATGTTCGTATAGTCGTCAACCCGTAGCCGTCTCCATACAGCAGACCCATTAGGGGATATACCGAATTTTCCAAATGTAAGATTTACAAAAGCATAAGGCTTCACGGATAGCGAAGTACTGGTTACCGACCGCGCTGTAGCTGACCGATAATCCAGCCTGACCCGTTCCCATTCGGCCTCTGTCCCAGCTCCGATGCTGTTGTTGCTCCAGATTTTTGCGAAACCTACGGAGCCGTTGATTGAAAACCGGTTTTCGGAGTTGTCATTGATGATGGGCGTGTCATTGTCCGATGCGTATTCCGAGGAATCATCCTTGATCGTCCAGTCGGCTTTACCGCTTACTCCGAGCATGAAATTGTCGGGGAGCGAGAAACTGTAGTTACCGTTCCAATAGTATCTCCATATCTTGTAGTCGGAGGCAGACTTGTATTTCCCGTCGCCGTACAGCGCGGAGTAAACCGTGCTGCCTTCCGTGATGTTGTCGCTGCATGCGTTAGAGAATCCTATGTCGTTGCTTATTGTCGTGCCGGAGTGGTTGTAGGTCGCGCGGAATCTCGCTCTGGGGTTCGAGAATTTGCCGTGAGATGCAGTGAGAAGGCTCTTCTTGGCCAGCTCCAGATCCGGGAATCTGTACAGGAACTCTCCTTCCGAGCCTTTGCGGTGACAGTCTTCATAATGATAAGTGCCCGCAGAGAGGTCATAGGCCATACTTCCGTATGTCATGCGTGAGAACGCGCTCAGGTCTCCGGAGTACAATAGCACGTTTTGTTCGGTGTTGAACCGTGTGTATCCACCGTACTCATACTTCTTCATGATGTAGTTCGCCACCACCTGACTGCCGCTGAAACGCGGATCCTCGGGGTTGCGGATGATGTCGATCCGCTCTACATCCTGCGGACGCATGTTCCGGATATCTTCAGAAGAGGCCGGCATGAAGTCCACGAATATGGCTATGTTCTGCCCTCCGAGGGTTTTGACGGAACTCGTCATGGGATCAATTAAGATGTCCGGCAGAGCCATGTTGGCGAGCACTCCTATCAAGTCCGGGGCCATGCTCTTGTCCCTCTTTGACGGATATGCCTTGGTGACGTTGCCTTTCCTTATAACCGCGTCGGCTTTGACCACGAACTCCTCGAGGTCGCGCGAGGTGTTGCGTCCGTCGACGGAGTCGTTGGTGGCTGTCGCTGAGGTTCCTGTATCAAGGGAATCCCGCTCAAGTGCCCGGACCGGAAGAAAGGGGATGATCATAAGTAGCGGCAATGCAGCAATACGCGTTGATGTTTTCATTAAGGTTTTCATGGCAGTTGTTTTTGATCGTGGTGAATGTGATTGCAAATTATACAATATATCCGTGAATTTGCAAAATTTTGAGTTAAAACATCGAGACGAATTTTTCCGATTCCGGTCTGCCGGAGCGGATGAAATCCAGCATCACGCGCTTGAGCAGCTCCGGGTTACGTAGCGGCGAGCATATCTCGAACTCCCCCTCCTCGAACATATTGCGGTATCGCCGGTAGGCACAGCCTCCCCAACATATCGGAAACACCCTGCATTTCCGGCATTTATCGTCGAATACATCGCAGTCGTGCATGTACCGCATCATTAGTCCATAATCCCCCCTTTTGCCGTCCATAATGGATCCCACCACCCTGTTTGGCTTGCTCACATCTTCCCAGCACTTGTAGAGTTCCCCCTCCGGGCCTATTATGAAAGCGTCAGCGGAATGCGCCATGCATCCCTTGCCGGGAATCCTCGGAAGATAGTTCACGGGTATTCCTTCCTTCTCGATAAGCTCGTACAGCTCCGGCAAATCCCTTTCGCTATAACATCTGCCGCACATTGAGACTCCGTCAGCGGATTCTTCCCGGATAATCCCGGGATACACATGGACATTCTTGAATCGGAATGGGTCGGAGAAAAGTTTGAACATCTCGGCGAAATCACCTATGTTGTTCCTGTTGACATTGATCCTTGCCTGAATTTTAAGGTCGGGTATATCCGCAGCGAGTTTTTCCAGATTTGCACGGATTATGTCGAAAGTAGGTCGGTTTCCGTCCTTAAGGAATCTTGAGCGGTCATGCCTGTCTTTCGTGCCGTCAAACGATATCTGTATGTTGTCGAGTCCCGATTTCTTGAAAAAACTGATGACAAGGTTATCAATCAAGAAGCCGTTGGTTATTATGCCATGTGATATGATTTTCTTCTCCGTTTCGGCAATAATCCTATCGTACAGGCGCTCGATTATGTCGAAGGCTAGAAGTGGTTCCCCGCCGTACCATGTAAGCGAAATGTTTTCCGCAAGTGTCCTGCTTCTTACATATTCTATTATTCTGTCCTCCACTTCCCTTGTCATTGTTTTAGGGTTCTTTTTTGGTTCGAAGCAATAGGGACATGCGAAATTGCACCCGGTGGTGGGGGCGATTATAAGTGACAGCGTGCGGGTATCGTACGACTTCCTGAGCGACTGTGTCTTGCTGTTGAGGAAATATAAATCGCGGCTGCTGTCATCGACAATGATTCTTTTCTCCATGAGTCTTGCGGCAGTGGACTCGGGAATTCTGTCGAAATCCCTGTCATGCAGACAAAAGAATAGATCTTTGTCAATCTCCGAAATGAAGATAGTCTCTGCGTTGAACATATAGTAATGTTCGCCATCATTGAACAGATGGGTGTATCTGGATAGTTTCATATATGATTTTTAAGAGGGATAGAATCGGGTCATTCTCTTCATGATGAGGAGAATGACCCGGATAGGGTTTATTCAGGTTTCCCTATAATTGGTCCACAGATCGGACTACATGGATACGCGGTATCCGCAACACATTTGCAGTGCACTGTACATGGCTTATAGACGATACAAAGTCCATCAGGATCGTCTCCTCCATCAGGGGCGTATCCGCCTCTGACGGCGTTCATCTGTAACGGGGCGATACCCTCGTTATAGACTTTCAGAAAGATTTCTTTTTCTTTCATAACAGATTGCTTTATGGTTGAATGATGTTTTTTGGAGAGAAGGTTCTGTGTTCTGATGTTAAATTTCTGTTTCGTGTTGTTCTAAATTCAGTTATGCCAGTTTATGCGTCGGAGGTTTCGCGCAGAGAAAATAGCAGCTGTCTTATCAAGAATTCTCTTCCTTTTATTTGAGGATGATGGAATCGCCGCCTCCTATCTTCCTGACTTCGTCATCTTTCGATGTTTTCTTGCCATAACCGAAGGAATAGGTTACTGTCAGCTCGATGTTCTGACGATAGGTGGTATTGTAATATGTCTCGTTGTTGATGTAGTCTCCCGCGTCCATGCCCGAGGTATAGCAGACAAGCGATTTTCGGAACGGACTTCTGAACGAAAGACCAATGTACAGTCCGTTCCACGCCCATGTCCCGTTCAGGTAGTAGTAGGAAGGATACCTCTGGTCAGATACGGAAGAATGGTAAACGCTGGGTGTGGAATATCCGGCGGAAATCCGATGCCGTCGGATGCGAATTTCTTGTCGCACGGTGTCGGAATCAGTGTCGTCCGCTTGCCGTCCATCACCACTGTGTTTGCCTTGACTTCAAGTTCCTCGAGGTCGACCGCCGTATTCTCCGTGGTATCGTTGGCCGTTGCAGCCACGCTGTCGTTTGGTAACCCTGTGCCGCTTCCGGACACCGTACCCGATGCCGTAGCAGCGGACAGACTTATCGCAGCGACGCATAACGTTATGATTGAGGTTTTCATAATCATTTTTTTGAATGATTATTTATTTTGATAATACATTGGGAGAGAGGTTGATGAGTCTCGTGTTGTTTACTGTCTGTTTCTTAATAAATAGTTTTGAGGTTATGCAACCTTGTTTACTGGGCTGCGGCTTCGCGCAGAGAATAGAGCAGTTGTCTCGATATATCAGCAAATGCAATATGGTAAACAAAATTGCAATATGAATTGTAAATAATGACAAATTAAATAAAATTATGTAAAATGTGCAATATTTAAATGTTAATTATTGTTAAAAGAGGTAATTTGTTTACATTGTCTCAATTTTATCAGCAATCTGGCAGATAGAGAGACACCGACCGCCTCACTCTGCCGGGATGTCACCGATGTGGGTCGTGCCAAATTCGGTGGCGATTCCAATGTAGAGTTCGGGGCCGGTGGTGTCAACGGTTGTGGAAAAATACATCTCTGAAGAGAAAGTGTATGTCTGACCGATTGGGTCGTAGTCAGAGGTGACGGTCATTTCGCACGTGCCCGCAGGGCGCACGAACTGTACCGTGAGGGTCCCGGCTTCAGTCCATGCGTAGACATCATAGATGCCGGGAGCTTTAGGCCGATTCTTGTGGTACGGTTTTACCGGGCCGATCGGTTTAAGCAGATCTTTGTCGGGGGGCGGGGGTGTGTTGCCTCCGGTGCCGGCAAAACTTACGGTTTGTACGGAAAACAGGAGCAGTGCGAAAACTGCAGTCCTGAAGCAGTTTTTTTGTTATCATGATCTGATGTTTTTTGATTAGGTTTCCGAATGCAAAAATATGGCAAAGCGCGTAACCGTGCAAATTTACGTATTGGACATTTGCCTGATAACGCGTTGATAATCGGTATGCAAAAGTCAACTTTTTGGACATTTCGTATACTCTGTCATATTAATCTATAGCTGGTGCTCCACGAGTGTGTAGTAATCGGAGCGCATGCCTATCAATTCATCATGGGAACCCGACTCTGAACATTGGCCGTCCTTTATAAATATGATTTTGTCAGCGTTCCTGATTGTAGACAGCCTGTCCGCGACCACAACAACCGTCCTTCCTTTGGAAAAATCATAAATATTCTCCATGACTCTGGCTTCAGTGGCCGCATCAAGAGATGAGGTGGCTTCATCAAGGACAAGCATCTCCGGATTCCGGTATATGGCTCTCGCTATGAGCAGTCTCTGTTTCTGACCGCCGCTCAGGCTTATGCCGGTGTTGCCTAAGCGGGTATCAAGACCCATAGGCAGAGAATTGACAAAATCGTCAAGGCATGCAGTCTTCAAAGCGAGATGACAGCGTTCCTTGTCAGGTTTTTCATCTGAAAGTGCTATATTCGAGATAATACTTCCCGAGTAGACCATTCCTTCCTGCATCACGACCGCGCAACGCTTCATCCACTGCTCCATGTCGGCTGTGGCACTGTCTATGCCTCCGAGCATCAAACTCCCGGCAAATGGTTCATACAGACCGAGCAGAATCTTTGCAAGTGTCGACTTTCCGCTTCCGCTCTCGCCGACGACAGCCGTAACCTTCCCCTGCGGGATTTCTGTGGAAATACCCTTGAGGACAAATGGAGACGTACTTCCCGCATATTTGAACCAGACATCCCTCAGCTCTACGGAACAATCAGCCGGAGGCTTGGAATTCTCATTGCATACCTCCTCTTCCCGCATGATTTCTTCGACCCGATCCATAGACATCGATGCGTCCTGGACGGTTTTGAAAGAATTTACCAGACTTGTAAAGGGTCCTGCGATCCGTCCTTCGATATAGCTGATTGTCATCATCAGACCTATGGACATTTCACCGGTTACCACGAGCGAGGCGCATATTCCGAGAACCATCACATCCCGGATGCGGTTGACAATGTCAGCTCCTCCATCCATGACTATTTTCAGACGCAGTCCTTCCAGAGACAACCGGTTAATCTTCCGTTGTACCTTTTCCCATACCGCCACCCGTATATTCTGTGCGTTATTCGCGCGAATCTCCGGCATGCCGTATACGAGCTCATAAAGATTATTTGCATTCTCGGAAGATGCCGAAAAATAGGAATAGTCAATCTCCCTGCGTTTCCTGAGAAACGAGACATTCCATATCATTCCGATTCCGGTGAAAAACACTACAAGCAGAAATATCAGAGGGCTGAGCCAGATGAGAAGTCCGGAGAAAACCAGAAGCGTTATCGAGGTGAGAAACATCGAGCCGGGGAAACTGACCAGAAAGTTCTTTATACGGTTTTGGTCTTCAGTTTTTCTAATCAGGTCAGAAGGTGTCTTGCGTTCGAAGAACGATAGTGGAAGCCGTACGAGTTTTGTCAGATATTCACTGAGCATATTTATGCTCATATCAAGGCCGAGCCTGGTCATTATAAACTCCACGATCGTCCCCGACACGAAATTACCTATAAAAATAGCAAATTGTCCCGCCACAAGAATCCATATAAGACCTATGTCCTTATCGGCTATTCCTCTGTCGACAGTGGTCTGAAACATGAACGGAACGGCTATCTCCGCACACAGCATGAGTACAGTGAGTATGATGGACATTGAGAATGCGCACCTATTGCCGGAAAAGGCCTTGGCCGCAAGAGTGCTCAGCCTGTGGTGCGTATCTGGCCGGGGGAACTTATCCTCGTTGAACGAATCCGTTGGTTCGGCAAGTATGCAGATACCTTTGCCGCTATCATCAAGCCAGAGGTCCCTCATCCGCTCTTCCGAGACTTTCATTTTTCCACGCGCCGGATCCACAATGTAATACCGGCCTTTCCGGACCCGATACAGCACCACGAAGTGGCATTCGTCCCAGTATAGCACAGCCGGCAACGGCATTTCGTCTGCTTTGTCAAGACCTATTTTAAGCACAACATTGTCGCAATGGATTGAACTGAACATGCCGGCCACATCTTTTACCGACACGCCCAGTCTGTTTGAATCGCAGAGACTGCGCAGATATGCCGGGGCGATATCCTTTCCGAAGTATCGGGCCACGATTCTCACACAGGTGGCTCCGCAGTCCGAATGCTCCAACTGTTGATATGATTTTATTCTGTTCACGGCTGGTATAGTTTGATTCTCAGTCCACTTCGAGCGCGCCTTTGTCCACTTCACCTTTGGAGCCGACTTCATTTCCGCGCCTGAGTTCTTTGCCGTAGCCTATCGTGAATGTCGCCGAAATCCGCAGCCATGCGTGGCCGTTGTCATTGTAGACAGTGGAATTGTAGTCGTAGTAAGGTGAGGAGTAATGCCTCCGCTCATATTCCCAGTCCCACGAGGTGATGTTGCCCAGAGCGAGGCTGACCTGAGCCTTGCCGTTGCCCCAGGCTCCCTGCAGCCAGTATCCCCCGTTGCGGTGGATTACCACTCCTTTGCCGAACGTCTCGACCGATCTCGCCGGCGTCGTTCCGCCGACACCGACCGAAAAGTCGCCGGAATACCACATCGCCGAGAAAGAAGAGTGATAACCGTTTTCCGCCTTCCTTGACATTCCGGTGTTCATCCAGAATGAGTATCCGCCGCCGGCCCTGAGTATAAGGCTGTTCCTGAATAGGAGGGCCGTGAGGTCTACCGATGCCCTGTAAGCCTGCTGGTAACCGTCGGAGACGTATGTCCGCAGGAGTCCCGGAGTGTTGTCAGGGCCGGTGTACGGGAGGTAATACTGCATGGCCGTGTTCCGGCACTGGTCGGTGGCGAGTGTAGCGGTCACGCGCAGCCATTTCGCGGGCGTCCCGAAATACATGAGGGACGCGTCGAAGAAATGCCCGCGCTGCAGCGACGGGTTGCCCCCGATATAAATGTACTCGTTCTGCCGGATTACCGAGGCACTCTCCGCATTGGCAGGTAGATTCTGCGGGGAATACCGGAGCTGGGCCATGACCAGATGGCGGCTGTCTCCCGAAAAGGTCGCGTTGAGTTTCGCGTAGGGATACGTATTGGTATTCCTTGTACCGTTAGTCAGATGGATTGCATGGCTCACGCCTCCTGTCGCGCTGAACCTCCATTTACGTGTGAAATATGAATATGACATCTGGGCCTCGAGACTGTTCCTGTCGTAATCGGTCACGTCTCCGGCCACGTAACGGACTCTGTCGAAGTATCCCGACCAGGTGGTAAAAAGATCGATGCTGTGTCCGGTAGAGAAATTTTTTGAAATAGTCAGGAACGCAATGCCTTTAAGGTTGTTTTCTCGATAGGAATTGTCTATGCGCAGCGATTCTGAATTGCCGTAGAGCGATGATGCGGAGATATTCGAATAGCCTAAGGTGGCGTATGCGTTCAGCGAGAACCCTCGCGTCAGGTCCGCGTTGAGGTTCACGTTGTAGTCCAGCAGGTTCGATCTGCTGTCAGCGTTTCTGGCGTATTCCATTTTCGCGGGAGAGCCTTCTCCGGATTCCGGATAGATGATTCCCTCTGAGATGTTGACCGGCATCAGATACCGGGTATATGCCGCATGTGTGATGAATGTCACCTTGTCATCCTGATATGTGGCGCGGAATGTGACCGGCCAGCGGTCCGAGAAGTAGCGGTAGCGTGTCTGGTCGCTCCTGCGTGTTATGGTGGTCAGGGATCCTTGCGCGTCGGTAATTCGGAATGTCTCGCTTTGTGAAGAGCCTCCGTGAAACTTCCTGTAGTTCGTGACCCCCGCGTATAGGTCGTATGTCATTCTCTTGTAAGAGAATTTAGAATACAGCGACTCGTCCCCCTGGTAGCCGATAAGCAGATACTCTCCGGCACTGAGTTTGGTGTATCCTCCGAACTCATATTTCTTCATCACGAAATTTATCACCGATTCCGCCCCCATGAAACGGGAATCCGTGGGATGCTCGAGATATTCCACCTTCACCACATCGGTGGTCTTGAGTCCGGCGAGGTCTTCGGGACGGGCTGGTATATGGTCGATGAACAGCTGAAGGCTGCTCCCGGTGGCGGATGTTATGGCCAAGCTCAGAGGGTCGACGTTGACCTGGGGTACCGCCATCCTCAGCAACAGGTCGCCGGCGGACTGGGCCGCGCGTTTCTGTCTTGTCGTGGGTATATAGGTGGCTCCCCGTACACTGGCCGAGCTGAGGTCTCCCTCCACTACGAGCTCCTGCAGGTCCTGCGCCTTATTCTCCTGGGCATTCTTGCTCTTCTTAGATGCGGTCGTGTCCGCAATTTGTGTCGCTGCACCCGCACTGGCTTCCGCCATCAGAAGAATCGCAAATGCAATTAACGGTATCAATCTAAGTTTCATAGGCTGTGTGATAAAATGTGGTCGTTGATTTTAGGTTCAGATTTTCAGGTGTCTTGGGAGGTCGATATGTATATATCTGAATCTGGAGAGCACCATGTCGTCCTTTATCGATTCAGAATAACCCATTGGACAACTTCCGGAATGAGGTCTGTCAAGTGACATCTGTGAGCATCCTCCGCCACATAATGGCGCGATTCTGCATCGGTGACAGCTGGGATCGGAGAATTTGGATTCATATCTTTTGCCGGGATGCATCTTGTCCCACAATACGGTTCCGTCATCACATAACTGGCCGAGTCTGTTCTTTTCGTTGAAGTCCCGCGCCGTACATTTGTACACGCCCCCGTCATAGTTCACCGTCATCTGGTTGATCTTGTCGGCATAGCAGGAATTTCTGAAGCCTTTCATAAACAGCACCGATGAAGTGGCGAATCCTTTATTTATGAAACGCTCCGACATGATATAGATTTTGTCGCTGAACTCCCTTCCATGCAACCCGTCGGGATCATTGTTGGAATCCTGCCATACTCTCTGAAAATCGAAACTTATCCGTTTTTTGCAATTTTCAGGAAACATATCGAAATCTTCGAGGATGCCTTGAATGCTGTCAATATTACCGCTTGTACAGTTGATGCGCACAAGCACATGCATGCCTTTAGATACCAATAGCCTTATGTTCCTGAGTATTTGATCGTAACTTCCTTCCCATTCTGGGGTGTCCTCGTGTTGTCATGTTGCTGTCTGTGTCCGTCGAGGGTAATCTGAAAAGAACAGTCATAATCCTTGAGGAATTCGGCCTTGTCTTCATCTATAAGGTATCCGTTGGTTGTGAAATGGGTAGAAAAATGCACATCCTTTTGACGACAGATCCCACTGATTTGCGGCAATAGTTTTTTTACGACTTTGGAATACCCTATGAATGGTTCTCCTCCGAAAAACGACAGATTGAAGTTCTTCAATTCGTTGTCGCTTTTTACGAGATTACCTGTGAACGTAATGAGAGCATCCATTGTTTCATCGGACATCATTGAATTTGAAAAATGGCTCTCATAGCAGTACCAGCATTTGAAATTGCAGTTCAATGTCGGATTTACTATCAATGTATAGGATGAGGCATTTTTGTCTGTTTCAAGTATGGCGTCTTTCAGTTTCTGAAGCTCATCCTCGAAATCGTCGACTATGCATCCCGAATCGACGAGGTTTGTAAACAGCGTGGATTCTGTTGGAAGCGAAAGCAGGTCACTTCTATCGTCAGGCATTTCCCGATGAAATATCACAGTCTTGTTTGAAAACGCGTTATAGACAAAAGAAATTCCTTCACCAAGAGAGATATATGAATTATATATGCTAAGTTTCATTATTCTTGATATTTATATGAGTGTGCTGCAAAGCATGCGCTGCTTGGCAGCACACTTGGCGGTCATTACGGAAATTGGTTTATTTCATTTCCGTCACTTCTTGTCAGGTGGGGTCGGGTTTGGGTCCGACCGGAAGACAGGTTTTCAAATCGTTCAGATCCTTGTTGGTGCAACCTCCATTGGTTGATACCGAGCAGACTGTGCTTACATTCTGTCATTTGTACCCACGCAGCCGCTACCTTCATTGGTGCAACCGGCGTTGTCTCCGCCAATTAGATTGACATCGGAAGAACAGATTACAGATTGCTCTTCAACTGGCAGGTTCTTGTCAAGAAGGCCTTCAGCAAACTCCCTGATAGACATTTTGTTGTTCATATACTTGTGTTTTTATTGATAATCTGTGAATTTTTTCAGAAGAGAGGTTGATGTGTTTTAAGATGTACTGTCTGTTTCTTTAACATGGATTTATTGGATTTTGCCACCTTATTTGTGCGCCGGCGGCTTCGCGCAGAGAAGAGGACAGCTGCCTCTCTATATACATCGTGGGCTATGACATAGACCCACAAAAATAAATTCAAACTTGATTGTAATTTTTAAATAATGCCAAAGTTAATAAAAGAATGTAAAATATACAATATGTTAATGTTAATTAATGTTAAAAACAGATAGTTTGTTTATATTGTCTCGATTTTATCAACAATATGGCAATTTGATGGGTAACTCCGTATTTCGGGAATATGCTTTGGAAAATACGGATTTTTCAGAGGCGAACATATATCGACTCTGTCGGATTGGCGGCGGAGAGAGGCTCCGGCCACCTCACTCTACGGGGATGTCACCGATGCGGGGAGTGCCATCTTCGGTGACTATTTCGATGTAGAG
>OFFN01001429.1_pt1 | contig 12060 bp, 10 predicted proteins | sample 1521381 | NCBI WGS metagenome assembly OFFN01 (sample SAMEA3504112, study PRJEB24116) | mouse gut metagenome | biome: mouse gut; feature: mouse-associated habitat; material: faeces | place: Denmark | collected 2011 | reverse complement strand
CTCCAAGACACTCAATAAAGCGAGCTAATTTTGGAACATAGAACTGAACACCCTACTTACTAAATCAAACACATACCGGCGCATGGAGCACGACGGAAAAAAACACTATGAACAAATTTTTTGGACTGACCTCTTTAGGTCTTGCAGCTTTCACACTCACATTCACTGCCTGCAGCGATGACGATGATGACACCCCCAACGGCGGCGGCAACGGGCAGCCTTCGGTTGACGAAGTGTTTACTCAGGGGCTTCCCGCATCAATCGACGGCGCCACATTCACCACTAATGACAAAGGCCAGGTGACGAAAATTACCGACGGAAGCGACGTCGTGACTTTCGAATACGGTAAATTCAGCCGCGCAACCGAGTCCAACGCGCTGATGAAGATGCGCAGCACCGAATATCCCGAAGATAGCTGTGACGTATACATGCAGCTCAACGGCAACGGTTATGTGACCTATGCCCTTCAGGTATATTTTGAGGATGGTGAAGAGGACACATGGAAGTTCGAGTATAACGGTGACGGGCAACTGACACGTCTGCAACGCAGCGAAGGCGGTGATGAATTCAAAATCACTTATGCCAACGGCGATATAGCAAAAGTAATTCAGGATGAAGAGGACGGCGACCACCGCGAATATACCTTCGCCTATACCAACAATGAATTCAAAACGCCGGTTGCCAATAAAGGCAACATAATGCTTTTCGATGACTTCTTCCGGATTGATATGGACGAGATGGGCATTGTTTACTTTGCCGGAATGCTCGGCAAGTCGACTAAGAATCTCCCCATTGGTTATTCTGAGAAATCAACTGAAGGCGGCTCGGATTATACCTATTCCGAGACCTACCACTGGACATTCAACGCCAACAACCTCCCCACCAAATTCTGGGAAGGCGACTACGACTACGATGCAGTATCTTTCACTTGGAAATAACCAAATAATAGTATAATACAAGCTAATATCGCCCTGTCGGCTATTGCAGCCGGCGGGGCGATTTTTATTCTGCCTTTTTTGTAACTATTCAGCGAATATGTACGATGTAAAGTGTTCATTATCAGTGTAGGGATGCACCCCGGTGCAGCCCTATAATATGCTCGTAACCAATAAGTTTGTCGGCTGAATAGTTACTCATTTTTTGTAATTTGTTAAAAGAGGTGAACGTCAGGGACATTCCGTTGCGAGGATTGTTATTATTGGGAGATGGGGAAACTTATGTCCCAGTATATGATATGAGAAATACACTGATGCTGATATTGATATTCGGGGTCATGGCAGTGTTCGGCTCCAGAATGATAGGCGTACAGTCGCAGCCCGAGAGGGGAGAGATGGCGCCGGATTTCGCGGTCACGCGCAATGATTCTACGGTAAGCCTTCATGATTTGAGAGGAAAATATGTGCTTGTCGACTTCTGGTCGTCGGCCGATGCCAATTCGAGATTGAAATCAAATGAATACAACACTCTGCGTGTCACCGATACAGGCCGTCTTAAACGTGTGTCGGTCAATTTCGACCGCAGCGAGGAACTGTTCAACGAGATTGTAACGCGAGACCATCTCGACCCCGACCAGCAATATTTTGCCGGCAGCACCGACTTTGACAAACTCATTCAGGACTACGGCGTCAACCAGGGCTACAACTCCTACCTGATTGACCCCCAGGGCAAAATCATAGCCGTAAACCCCGACAACACCTACCTCTCCAACTACTTCACCCCCAGCCGCGCCCTCTCCTACAAGTAATATTTTCCCGGCGAACGTCATATATGGCTCCACCCCAATGCTGTTTTACTTAAGAGCGTGACGTCCTGCAAATCTCAAAATATACAAACTTAATTGTAGGGACGCGATTCAATGCTGTCTACTTAAGCTGAGTTAAGTGGAGCGGGGGCGTCTCGCCCCCGTGGTAACTTTCAGCATTTAAGGATAATACGCCTCAATCCGAAATAACAGTGCATATTCCATCTCCCTTTAATATCGCTTTCCGCGGTTAAAAACCCGCGGCTACTATAACGCGCTATGAATCAACCAAGTAGTAGCCGCGGTTTTTAACCGCGGACAATAAGCCGGCAATTGTCATATTGTCATGCACTGCAATTTCGGCCTGAACCGATAATATCACGGGGGCGAGACGCCCCCGCTCCACACTGACTCTGCTCGTCAGCATTTCGTCCTCTCGTAAACAAAAGAGCCACAAGTCAACGACTTGCAGCTCTTTGGCGGAGAGGACGAGATTCGAACTCGTGGTAGGATTAGGTCCTACGTCGGTTTAGCAAACCGGTGGTTTCAGCCACTCACCCACCTCTCCATTGGTTTTGTCAGAGGTAAATTGACAAACTGATTTAATTCATTACCGAGTCTCTTTTCTGACTCAGCGGTGCAAAGGTAGGTTGTTTTTTGCAATTTTGCAAATGTTTTCGCAACTTTTTGCGCTTCGTTTTTGAATCTAAGTTTAATTTTTACGGAACTATAATTTTGCAGTGGTGTCGTAAGTCTTACGGCCATTATATTTCCGGCTGTTTGAGGATTATTTTGTCGCCTTTTTTCACCAGAAGGAAATCATGGTGCTCTCCGAAGCCGTGTGAAATTAATTTTGTCTCGCAGTAGTTGACGATGTATTCGTAGCCGTCTTTAGTGAACCGATAGTCGTCGCACCGTTTAAGTTCGTCGGGGGCGGCGTAGTGTTCTTCGCGTTTCCCGCCGGTAATTATTATATCCGGCTTTTCGGCGATTGTCTTGGGGCGTTTCCATGAGGCATACCGGAGTTCGCGTGAATCGAGCGAGTCGATGCGTATTATATAGTCCTTTGTATTGAAACTGCTGATAAGCCGGTTGTATTTCGCGAGACTGTCGTGCAGTCCCTTGTGCGGCTGATGTCCGGTGTGTACAAAACGGTCGCCGTTGAAGTGCCACACATCGTAGCGGTCAAGAATCTCCTCATCGTCAACGAGCGGCACATAGAGGTTTTGGGTTGCCGGGTCATATTCGAATATCCAGTCATAGCCCTCTCCGTTGGTGGCGAAATACCATCCGGGGATGTCGTAGCTTATATGGAAACCGTATTCGTCGCGTTTTCTGTCGCCGTCAGTTATATTCACTTCCCATATGGAGTCTCCGACAATCCTGTACGCTTCAAGCCATTCGTCGGTAAAAGCGCTGCTTGTTTTTGCGCTGCAACTGACGAGATAGTAGGTCGAACCGTCGTTTTTATGTATCGCATGCACGCGGTCGTGATAGGACGAATAATTAAAACTTATCTTACGTTTCTTGCCGTTGTCGCCCACTATAGTCCATTCGGCCCAGTAATCGGGGGCTGTACCTCCGCCCTCATATATCCCGGACTCGATGGTAACTTTGCCATCTTCTGAAACGCATACGTAGCCGCCCGATGTGCCTTCGGCCTCATCGCCGGTGGCACTGTCGGTCGAATCTTCGTCCGCGTCCGATATTTCTTCGTCGGTAATTTCTGACACAATAGTATCATTCAGTCCCGACGGATTTTCTTCCGTCTTGGTGTCATGTGATTTATTGACGCAACCGGCGAGAATTACAAGAAATGATAACCCGATAGTTTTCATGATGGCAGTTTCTATTATTTGGTATACTGTTGTTTGTCTTTTAACTTGCATGAACAAAAGCTTAAAATCCGGCTTTCGGTAGTTGTGGTTCTATTTTTGTAGTCCCGATGGAATCATTTCGCAGTAGCGTTCATACCATTGTTGCTTTTCAGGTGTGTCTATTGGTGCAAATTCGTTGATTATGCATCCTGTGTACAAATCATCGGCGATTGCAAGTATTATATCTGACAGTTCAAGAGTCTGTTCAAGTTCCGTTTCATGCGGACAGAAAAGGCGTTGATGTTTTATCACTTCATAACCGTATATTACTCCCATGATGTTGCCGCATACGGAGCCGGTTGAGTCGCTGTCGCCGTCATGGTTTACTGCCGCGATTATGGCGTCGGCCACGCTGCCGATGTGTCGGACGGCACAATAAAGAGCAATCGCCCAGGTTTCTTCGGCAGTCCATCCTTCACCTAACAGGGCTATGTTGTCAGCGTCAGGCCTGTCATTGCGGGCGAGTGTCACGGCCTTTCTCGTCAGGTCGGCGAGATAGCGTTTTTCGTCAATGTATTCGCCCGCATATACATTGTCAAGACAATTTATTGACTCAAGAGCTATATCCCCGATATGATATTGTATTTCATCCGTATTTGTGCAAATCAATCTGTAAAGCAGGTGAGTCAGCATTGCCGCGGGTAGAAAGCCGAGAGGGTGCAGGTGGGTTGCAGCGGCTATTTTAGCCCCTGCTTCGTCCATTTCATTTATGCTGTAGTAGGGGTGTGCGGCCATAAGCAAGGCCATCGGGGCTACGCGCATTATTCCGCCGCATCCTTTGCTGTTGTTGGTTACCGTCCGGTGGCTTAATATGGCATTGCAAGCGTTGAGACACGTCGTTCCCGGAGCACGGCGGTGAGCAAGTTCCGGGATATCGCGCAGCCATGTGTAGTGGAAATCGTCATGAGTCTGTACTCTTTTCCTTCCTGTCTGCGTATAATACCAGTCAATATATGCGCCGTCCACATAATCCTCGGGGCGTCCGCCTATGCCGCGCATACAGCCGCGCGTTATACCCATCAGCATTCCGTTGGCTGTGAAGAGTGTCATCTGCGTGTCATCGCTTATCAGTGCTTTCTTTTCCCGATTCAGCTCAAAGTGCGTGATGCCACGGGCGCCGTAGTGTGCAAGTATTTCCTTGCGGCTCATGAACTCGACAGGATAGCCTAAGGCGTCACCTGCCGCACCTGCCGTCAGGCAACCGCGTATGCGGTCGTGAATACGGTTCATGACCATCTCTTTCCTTTGTCGGCAACTTTTTATAAACCGTTCTATGAAATTCAGCTGCTCTTTCGTTTCCGGGGTCACGCGGTGAGCTGATTTCGGCATTTCTTTAAATGCGGCTCTGAGTCGGTTGAGAACTGTCTCCTGAGTCGGTCCATTTATTGTTCGGGCAAAATAACAGGCTGTGATTGTTCCGGTGCGTCCTACGCCGCCCCAGCAGTGCAGATATGTGTATCCGTTCATTCGTGTCAGATATTCTATCCGGTCAATCAGATTGTGCACTGCTTCAATCGACTCTGGGGCATTCAGGTCTTTTATGGGAAACCGCATATAGGTAGTGTCCTTAGGCAGCAGATTGCTGTATTGGCGGAGTTCGCCTTCTTCCGTAAGATCGATGAAATGTCTTACGCCGAAATGATGCATCCTTTTCAGTTTCGTTTCTGCGGTATCTTTATCCCTGTCGCCCGGATATTCACCGGCATATAGCTTTCCCGACACGTGGTATGACTGGTTGAGAGGTCTTGAAACAGACGCATCAAAGTTGTCGTCAGCGTATTCTGTTATTGTTTCGGACATGGCTTAATATTTAAAATAAGAAAAATAGGTATGGATAAAAATTTCCTATTGATTATATTCTCAGGAGGTCGCGCATTATGGCGTCGGATTTGAGCCAGTGTTGTTCGGGGATGGAGAGGGCGGTGTCGGTCAGTGTGAGCCGGCCGGCGGCAATTAGGGGCGCGGCATCGGAGAGGAGACCGGTGAGGAAGGCGGCGGGGAACAGGCGCCGGAGCGTTTCGAGCGAGAGGCCGGAGGCGGTGCGCAGGCCGGTGATGATGTAGTCGTTGAAAATTTCGTCAGTGGTTTCGTCTTCGGTTTGCGCTACTGAGTCGCTGCGGGTGAGCGCCGCCATGTACTTTTTGATGTCGGGGGGATTGATACGGCGCAGTCGCCCGTCGTAGGAATGTGCCGATGCTCCGAGTCCCAGATATGGTGTCATATTCCAGTATGAGGAGTTGTGGCGCGACCGGTAGCCGGGTTGCGCATAGTTGGAGATTTCGTAGTGGAGATAGCTGTTGGCACGGGCGGATTCCGTGACATAGAGCTGCATTTCGGAGGCGAGCTCCTCCGACGCTTCGCTTACTTTGCCAGTCTGCAACATCGCGTATAGGCGCGTGCCCGGCTCGTAGGAGAGCAGATAGGCCGACATATGGGGCGGCTTTATATCCATAAGCCTGTCCACATCGCGTTGCCAGTCATTTAAGGTCTGGCCCGGCAGACCGAACATCAAGTCGGTGCTGTAATTCCAATCCTGGCTCCCGAGCAGTTCGATTGCAGCGAGCGCCCTGCGTGCATCATGGCGGCGGTTGATGATCCGAAGCATATTGTCGTCAAATGACTGCACACCCATGCTTACGCGGTTTATACCCATGTCGCGGCACGCTGAAAGCAGCTCGGCGGTGACATCCTCCGGATTCATTTCGATAGTAAACTCCTCGATACGTGAAATGTCGACATTACCGGCGATTGCGCCGGCAAGCCGCTGTAGCTCGGCGACAGGCATCACCGACGGGGTTCCCCCGCCGATATATATCGTGGTGAACGGTTCGCTGATTTCACCCCTGCGCAGTGACAGTTCCGCAATCAGGGCATCGATATACCCCGCGGAAGCCGCAGGCCGCAACCCCGAATAGAAGTCGCAGTAGCTGCACTTCGAGTGGCAGAATGGGATATGTATGTAGAGTCCGGCCATAGCGCGTCAGTCGATTACGGGTGGTATTATACCGAGCATAGCTCCTTGAATTTGCAGTATTTGCAGTTGTCCTTGTCGGGATATGCGTAAAACGGTATGTCGGGATTGTATATCTCGTCGAGCATTTCGCCGAGGCGTTCGAGAAAGCCTTCATTGATGTCGCGGTAATCGTTGACCGGCAGGCGGTTGAAGCTCAGCGGACGGAACGGCTCGACAGCGACTTTGCGCAATTTGTAGATGAATGGCTGTATGGCGCCGTCATATTTCTCCTTCTGCGCGTAGGCATTGCAGTACAGAAGCAGCTGAAACATTGCCTTGGGCTGAGCCATAGCTTTGCCGTGCTCAAACAGACGGTCGAACCCCGCTGCACTCATCTTGTCGTCGCCGGTCTTGTAGTCGACAATACGTATCATCGGCTCCGAGCCGGGCGTTGTCACGCGGTCGATGCGGTCAATGCGGTAGTTGAGGTTGATGGTGTAGCGGTCGTTGACCTTCATTTCGACATACTGCGATTCCTCGCCTGATATGAATTCAACTCCCGCAAATTCACTCTCGCGCTCAAACATCTTGAGCAGCGTGCGTACCATGATTTTCCGGAATATGGCGGCATCGCCCTGCAACGGGCGCGGATCGTCGGCCGGAAGGCTAAGATAATGCGTGCGTATGGAGCGGGCCACATACTCCTCCACGAGCATTTTGTCGGAAAGACGTGAATAGATTTCCGGTGTAAGCGCCAGCGACGGAGCGTCCCCCTTTAGGTCGATATACATCTTCTCGGCCACTTCGTGCACGATGGTGCCGTATGTGCCCTCGTCCATGAAATCGTGTACCTCGTTTTCGGGATAATACCTCTCGATGTTGGCGAGATAGAACTGCATCGGGCAGTTGATATATGTGTTGAGCGAGTGAGCCGAGAGGTAGCGGCCGTTCTCTTTCGATAGATAGCGCTGCAGTTCCTTCATTATCGCGGGAGTCTTTTTCACGGCGAGTGCCTCGGGATTAATCGAAGCCATGCGGTATTGTGAGCCTGTGAACCGTACCTTCCCGGCCGGGAATTGATATTTTATCTGGTTGATGTAGCGCGACATGTCGCCGGCACGCAGTCCCGATGTGCGGGCATCGTAGAGGAGGTACGCGTTTTTAGCGCGCGCAATCAACCTGTAAAAATAATAGGCGTACATGCTTTCCTGGTGGTCGACCGTGGCCATGCCGTAGCCTCGGCGCAACGCGTCGGGGATGAACGTCTTCGCGTAGTGCTTTCGCGGGAATATACGTTCGTTCATCGACATCAGGATTATATTGTCGAAGTCGAGGCCGCGCGATTCGAGCACACCCATCACCTGCAGTCCTTTCAGCGGCATCCCCTCGTAGGCTACCGACTGGTTGCCGAGAATGCGTTCGGCGAGGTGAAACACCGTCTTGTCCTCAAGAAATATGCGACCGTTACTGAGGTATGTGTCGTTGAGGCGCCGCAGTTCGTCGAGAGCGGCGCGGTAGGAGCGGATATATTGTATCTCGAGGCGCGTGGAGCTTGTCACGGGCAGGTCGGTTGAGTCAGACAAGTCTGACAGGTCGGACAGGTCGGACATGTCCGAATCTTTGAGATTGTCAGACTCATCCGCTTCTTTATCCTTGTCGATGGTGTCGGCCGGCTCGATGACGTCGGCAAGCCACAGCAGCAGACTGTCGAGGTAGTCGATGACACCGTCGGAGTCATTGAGATTTTTAACGATGCTGAACACCGGCCGTAGTGGTGCGTATTCCTTGGCGTCGAAAAATGTCAGCGGCACGTTGAAGATACGCTCCTTGTTGATTGTAGCGACAATCCTGTCGCATAGCGATGCATAACGCGCGCGTATAAGCGGGTGGGAGAGGAGTGCTATGACATCTTCAAAAAAGAATGTGTCGAGCGAACGCAGTTCACGCGCCCTAAGCTGCATCGACACTATGTTTTTAATCAGTGAGGCCACCGATGTATGGCTGAGCGGAAATCCCATCGTGACATTGACGGTGTCAATTTCCTTCGGCATGGCATTGAGAAGCGGCGACACGAGATTTTCATCAGGAAGCACTATCGCAGTCTGTTCGAGAGCCGGGTCCTGAGTCTCGGCACCGGAAGAATTTGCGGCGTGAGAAAACCTTTGCGGATAAAGGCGGCGCAAAATCGGCACGATTGCCTTTGCCTGACCGAATGTCGACGGAACGGCTACCACCGTTATATCCGGATAATCCTCCATCTTGTCGAGCCCCACGCGGTAGCGCGACGGGAACACCTTGACGTAGCGGCTTATGAACCGCGACGCACGGTTCCCCTTGATATACATTGCCGGGGAAGCATAGTCCCAGTAGAAATCGGCTATGCCCATGCGCTGCATCGACCTGAATATCGACTGCTCCGACTCCGACAATACGCTGAAACCGGTGAACACATAGCGGTCGCAGTCGAAATCGTCGGCATCCATCTCCTTCAACAGTTCGGCCACCTCGCGGTAAATCATGCCGCCGTAGCCGTAGCCTGCTGCGCTAAGCCGTTCCCTGAATCCGTCATATACTTCCTGCATCACCTGCCACAGCTTTACGAATCCTGCCACATTCTTATTGCCCGCTTTCCCTTTGCGGGATGAATTCACATGCACGGCATGATTCCAGAATTCCCTTACCGGCTCCGGCACAAGGTCTTCGTTCCAGTATTTGCGGATTACCTCGAGCTGCTCTTCGGTAAGGTAGTTGGCGCTTATCTCCTTCAGCCCTTCGATATTGCGGAACAGCTGCCGGGCGTCGACCATATATCTGTCCACATCGCCGAAGTCGTTGATAAGTATGTCGCCCCAATACTGGAAACGGTTGAAGTCGACCAACCCCTTGCCGGCGGCGATGTCGGCGTCAGATAGATGTTTCTTTACTATCTCGGAGTATACCTCATAGAGTATGAACAGCATCTCTATGCGTGATACTTCGATTTTGTCGCTCAGGTCGGATATGAAATCGGATATGGTGATTACCGGCGGAGTGAGCGCGGCTTCCGCGCCTCCGGCCGTCAGCACTTCGCTGAAATATTTCGACAGGAATACTGCGCTGCGTTTGTTGGGCACGACAAAGCAGTAGTCGGCAATGTTTCCCGGTTCGTTGTCGGCGTAAGCCTGTGCGACCTGTCTGAGAAACGGCATACGGAGCATGGTGCCTCCGTCGGTGTTGTCATGACTCATGGCTAACGATATATTGTGAAATGACTGTCGGCGTCCGTTACTGTTTAAGACATAATATGATGCTGACGGCAACATCAAACAGCACTATTTTGGCGTTGGCGTTGCCTGCTATGTCGCGGCGCGCGTCGATGAACAGGCTTCGCAGCCGCTCCACATTGCGCTCGTTGATGAAGCGGGCGAAGTTGGCGCTGAATCGGCTCTCGTCGTTGTCGAGTGCGACGAGACGCGGGTCGCGGAGATTGTATATGTAGTTTTCTCCCGTCAGCCGTTCGCAGTATTCCATGAAACGGCAGCATTTCTCCCGGCCGAAGTCGGCGGCATCATTGCTCCATTTGCGGAGTGCGCCCACTTTTTTCTGATATGCGAGACGCATCAGCGACATGAACATGTCGAGGAACTGCCTCGACTCGTCGGATGCTGAAAGACGGTGGAACGCCTCGAGCATGCTCCCCTCGGCAAGACGTGCTATACCCTCGGCGGCATCGTGTCCTACCTCCCGGTAATTCTCGAGATATTGCGCGACTGTACTGTCGTCAAGTCGTTTTACCTCGATGCGGCGCAGGCGCGAATAGATGGTCGGGAGTATTCGGGCAGGTTCGTTGCTCACGAGTATGAACAGCGTGTCGTCGTGCGGCTCCTCGAGCAGTTTGAGCAGTTTGTTGGCGCATGGCTCGTTCATACGTTCCGGAAGCCACATCAGCACAATCTTGAAGCGTGCGGCATGCGACGTGAAATTCAGTTTGCGTATCAGCTCTCCGCTCTCGTCGACGAATATCTGCGGCTGTGCGTTGACATTGCCGAGCATTTCCACCCACGTGTTCATGTCCATATAGGGAGAGTCGGTAAGGAACTGCCGCCATTGCTCTATCCAGTCGTCGGATACGGCGGCTCCGGTCCTGTTTTTCAGCTTTATTACAGGAAATGAAAAATGAGTGTCGATATGGTTGAACGATTTGTGCTGGATGCATGACGGACACACTCCGCAACTGTCGCCGTCGCGGCGGTCGGTGCAGTGGATATACTGCGCAAGGGCGCGAGCGAGCATCATCTTGCCGATACCGCTTTTCCCCTCGAGCAGAAGCGCGTGGGGTATGTGATTGTTGTCGACCATCTCGACGAGCTGTCGCTTGACGGAGTCGTGTGCCGGTATGTCGCTGAATTTCATGCTGCCTCTACATTATGATGTTACAACGTGTTCCTTACAATCTCGCGCACTGAGTCGACGGCGTTGAGCGAGTAGTAGTGGATTGACGGTGCTCCGGCTTCATAAAGTTCGTTGACCTGTCGGATGCCCCATTCGATGCCCGCGGCTTTGCGTTCCTCGTCGGTGGTGCAGGCCATAAGCCGGCCTGTCAGTTCGCTGGGGATGTCGACCTTGAATATCTTCGGAAGCACCGAGAGCTGGTTGATATTCGTTAGCGGTTTTATTCCGGGTATTATAGGCACATTGATGCCGATGGCACGGCACCGTTCCACGAAGTTGAAATATTTCGCGTTGTCGAAAAACAGCTGGGTCACGATATAATCGGCACCGTTGTCGACCTTGGCTTTGAGAAACTGCAGGTCCATGTCGAAGTTGGGCGCTTCCTCATGCTTCTCCGGATAGCCGGCCACTCCGCATGAAAACGGTGTGCCGCGGCCTGTGTCCATGCTCGTTCCGTCGATGAAATATCCCTTGTTGAATTCGTTTATCTGCTGCTGCAGTTCCGTGGCGTGGAGGTATCCGTTTTCATTGGGCGTGTACTTGCTGTCGTGCTTGGCTTTGTCGCCGCGCAGCACGAGCACGTTCGTGATGCCGAGAAACGACAGGTCGATAAGCGCGTATTCGGTTTCCATCTTCGAGAAGCCGCTGCATATAATATGGGGTACCACGGGTATCTTGTAGCGGTTCTGTATCGCTGCCGCCACGGCAACCGTGCCGGGACGTGCGCGCTGTGCCACACGCTGGTAAAGGCCGCCGTCGGTCTGTTTGAAGACAAGTTCGCTGCGGTGGGTGGTGATATTGATGTAGCGCGGGTTGAATTCGATTAATTTGTCGATGCCGCGGAACAGCGTCTCTATGCTTTTGCCCTTCAGCGGGGGGAGAACTTCAAATGAAAACCCGCGTCCCGGGGTCGATTCTATTATCTGGGGAATGTTCATTGCATTAGTTATGATTGATTGTAGTATTATTATTTTCGTGGGAACTTGGTGGCAAAACTAAATAAACCGCGGTTGAAAACCGCGGCTACTACGCGGCTGTTTACCATGTGCTTTATTTAG
>OFFN01001426.1_pt1 | contig 12112 bp, 4 predicted proteins | sample 1521381 | NCBI WGS metagenome assembly OFFN01 (sample SAMEA3504112, study PRJEB24116) | mouse gut metagenome | biome: mouse gut; feature: mouse-associated habitat; material: faeces | place: Denmark | collected 2011 | reverse complement strand
TGGATGACGGAGAAGGCAATCTCTACATCGGGCATGTGACCGACGGATTAAGCATCATAGACATGAAAAGAAACACCTTCCGAAACTATCGGCACGACCCGCACAATCCCAACAGCATCCCCGGTGATGAAGTCTATTCCATCTGTATCGACCACAACAAAAACATATGGGTAGGAACCAACAAAGGAGCGGCCCTCTTTCATCCGGATACCCAACAGTTCACCGTATTCCAGCATAAAAAAGAAGATGAATACTCCCTGCTCCCCGGAACAGTGATGGACATCAAGCAGATGAAAAACGGCGACCTTTGGTTTGGCACCAGTATGGGAGGTATCAGCATACTGAACATGCAAAGTAACACTTTCACGGATGCCCGCAATATCCGCTTCCGAAATATCACCGCTACAAATGACGAATACGGACTGACCGGTCCCTATGTAAGACGTATGTTACAAGACTCTTTCGGTAACATCTGGATAGGCAATTACCGTGACGGACTGGACTTCATCAGCTATGAACCAAGCATTTTCAGTACCTTGCGCTATACAACGGAAAAACAAGGGAAAACCCGCTACAAACAAGTGTGGAGCCTCTGTATAGACCACAACAGACAGTTGTGGATGGGCGGAGAAAGCGAGCTGGCACTTTATAAGAAAGGTGAAAAAGTACAAGTAATACCATTGCCTACTTCCACTTCCCATCCGCATGCCTACGTCAGAGCTATTCATGAGGACAATAAAAAAAGAATCTGGATAGGTACCTGGGAAGCAGGGCTATTCTATTATGAACCGGAAAAAAGAAAATTCACCCAAATCCACGAAAACAACTCACAGCCTTTGGATGTGCGGTGTTTTTATGAAGAACCGGATGGAAAGTTATGGATAGGCAGTCGAAATGGAATCTACTCCTTTTCCAATGAAAAGCTGGTCTGTGAACAACGTATAAACGAACAGTTAGAGGACCTTATCATACACGGTATTCATCGCGACTCACAAGGCAAATTGTGGGTAGGGACTTTCGGCAAAGGAATCTTCATTTTCAGTCCGCAAGGAAAACTCTTGAAAAACCAACAGAAAGGTAACGGGTTCCCCTCTAACGCAGTAAATGCCTTGACTGCCGATTCGCAAGGACGTATATGGGTAGCCACGCGCGAAGGCGCCATCCTCTTTCAGGATACCCGCACACCCGACGATTATCTTACTTTCGGCAATCCCGAAGGCTTGGAAAACACGCAAGTCCGTGCTGTCTGTGAAGACCGGGACGGTAATATTTGGGTCAGCACCAACGCCGGCATCTCCCGACTGAATGAAAGCCGGAAAGTGTTCTATAATTACGACTATCGTGACGGCATTCCCTTAGGCGATTTTATGGACGGGGCCTCCCTATTGGACAGTGACGGTACACTGTATTTCGGCTCACAAAATGGTACATGCAATTTTGACCCTTCATCACTTTTCGCCGCACAAATCATAGCGCCCGTCACCATCACCCGTTTTTTTGTATACAGCAAACAGACGGAAAGCAAAGATGTAGAAACACCGTTACCTCTGGCTTCCGGCAAAATTACATTGCCATACAATGAAAACACCTTCAAAGTTTCGTTCAATGTACTGGACTATACACAAAACTCGCAAGTGGAATTTGCCTATATGATGGAAGGGCTGGAAGATGTATGGTATAACACCCAAGGAGAAAAGCAAGTAACTTTCCGGAATATCCCTCCAGGAAAATATACTTTTAAAGTGAGAACCCGATTCCGCAACCAAGAATGGGAAGAAAAGATTGCCACACTTCCCATTATCATCCGTCCTCCCTTCTGGTTGGCATGGTATGCCAAATTACTTTATTTCTTTATAGCAGCTACTCTTGTATATATTCTTATCAGTTTCTATAAACGTAAATTAGACCTGGAAAGCAGCCTTAAAGTAGAGCGCAAAAACAGTCAGAACAAACAAGAACTGAACGACGAACGCCTACGCTTCTACACCAACATCACCCACGAGTTACGCACTCCGCTAACCCTGATTCTGGGGCCACTGGAGGACCTGCTCAGCGACAACAGCCTTTCTCCCAAGCATGCCAATAAAATCAGTATCATCCATGATAGTGCTGCCCGTCTGTTGAATCTGATTAATGGTATATTGGAATTCCGAAAAACGGAAACGCAAAACCGAAAACTCTCCGTAGCAAGAGGTGACCTTTCAGAACTGGTACAAGAAATAGGATTACGGTATAAAGAGCTGAACCGTAATCCCAAAGTCAATTTCCACGTCCACATCAATACAGAAGAAACACTGCTTTTTTATGACGCAGACATGTTGACTACAATTTTAAACAACCTCCTTTCCAATGCGGCCAAATACACCTCAGAAGGTAACATCACTCTCAGCTTAAATTCTATAGAAGAAAACAGCGTGAGATATACAGAAATAAGAGTCAGCGACACCGGACACGGAATCTCTCCGGAAGCTTTACCACATATTTTTGAACGTTACTATCAAGCCAACAGCAAATACCAAGCCTCCGGTTCCGGCATCGGACTGGCTTTGGTGAAAGGATTGGCCGCCCTGCACGAAGCTACTCTCGACGTCAGCAGCCAGCTGGAAGTCGGCACCACTTTCAGGCTACGTTTGTTAACAGACAATATTTATCCCAATGCCCTGCATACCGACATTCATCCGTCAAATGGGCAAAACGAATCTGAAGCCAAAGACAATCTGTCGGAAGAAAGCTTCAATATGGAAGAACAAATTGAAGAGAGCCGTCCGTTACTGCTTGTAGTAGAAGATAATCAGGATATACGCGAATACATACGCCAGTCTCTCGGCGATGATTTTGACATACTGACGGCTGAAGACGGCAGCAGAGGCTGGACGTTGGCCCAAGAACGGATTCCCAACATTATAGTCAGTGACATCATGATGCCGGTGATGGACGGTATACAGCTTTGCCGGTTAGTCAAGGATGACATCCGGACCAGCCATATTCCTGTTATACTGCTGACAGCCAAAGACTCCCTGCACGACAAGGAGGAAGGCTATACCGCAGGCGCAGACTCCTACCTGACCAAGCCGTTCAGTGCCAAACTGCTCCATAGCCGCATCAATAATCTGCTGGAAGCACGCAAGAAGCTGGCCGCCGGCCTGGCGGTTGCCACCCCTCATTCGGAGCCTGCCGACGAAACCGCCGATTCAATGAATCCGCTGGACAATGAATTCGTGCAACGCATCACGCAAATCATTGAAGACAATCTGGAAATGGAAAAAATGGATATTGCTTTCATTGCCGACCAAATGTGCATGAGCCATTCCACTCTCTATCGGAAAATCAAAGGAGTGGCAGATATGTCGGCAAATGAGTTCATCCGCAAGGTGAAAATGAAGAACGGGGTAAAACTACTGCTCTCCGGAAAATACTCCATATCAGAGATTTCCTACATGACGGGGTTCAGCAGTGTAGCCTACTTCAGGCAATGCTTCAAGAATGAATTCGGAATGACGCCGTCGGAATACGTGAAGCAGAAATGATAAAATCGTCAATGAGGGTGTCAAAACTCTCCCTCTAACAGAAATCACCCCTGCTACAAATGCTTGCAACAAGGGTGATTTCTATATTATATTGGAGCATTTTAACTTTACCTTTATACTCAAAGAGGCTTAAACATCATTCCACTCCTACCTCATTTTTCACCGGCATCATGATAAACGTAAATTCATAGTCGGCATAAGGAACCTGATATTCCGGACGGGCTATACGTCCCCAACTGTCTTCGCAACCCAGACCAGCTTGCACCTTGTCGATACAGAGATTAGTCAAATCAGCTTCATCCACCTCTTGCGAGTGTCCTTGCTCTTTGCTCCAGCCTTCATCTAAAGACTCGATGGTATAGTGCAAGGCAGATGCGGAGAAGGGAGCGGCCGCCACAATCTTGATGCCATTACCAGACTGATCCAACATCTTCCACCAACGAATATCGGTCTTTGTTCCATTTTCCTGCGGACGGATGTAGGGATAGAACTGCTCAGCCACACTTTGGCGATAAATGCCTAAGTCGGCGCAATGATTACGGTCAATATAGTTTTCAACCGGACCGCGTCCATAGTATTCAACGGTTTCAAAGCTGCGCGGCATAGGCATCTGCAGACCGAAACGGAACATGTTCGATACTTTGGCATTCTTGTCGGCAGTCAGCTTCTGGGTCACCTTGACGGCACCGGCATTGTTGATGACATAAACAAGGTTCAGCTTAGCTGAAACACCCGGCATGTCGTAAGCAGATTCTACAATCACCTGATTGTTCTCCGTGCGCTGTTTGAAAGAGGTCAGTTTGATCTCCGGATTCTTCCAAGCGATATATTTGCGTTGCAGATTGGCACCGTAGTCGTTGTCAACAGGCGCACGCCAGAAGTTTGGTTTTAAAGCCTCGCCGTCTTTAATCATATCCCGGCCATTCACTTCGTACTTGGTCAGATAACCGTTGTGCTTGTTGATTTCTACACGGAAAGCATCACCGGAGACGATGAGGTAGTTCCAATCGTTATCCTGTACTTGGGGAGCCGTCATCTCGATATTGCTCTGTTCGCAGTTCTTCAATTCCATGGAAGGAGCTTGGTAAGGATTGAGCGTCAACTGGTCTTTTGCCACTACATGTCCGGCGGAAAGCAATCCTTCACGGTTCTTCAGCTTATAGGAAACATTCAGCAACCACTCGGTGCATTGGCAAGTCTTGCCCAAGTCCAACTTGATTTTGGCTGTCTGTTGGGGAGCTACATTCAGATTATCCACACGACCGGTCCGTATCACCTTACCGCCTTTCAGTACCTCCCACTCCATATAATAGGCAGAAAGATCACGGAAGAAGTATTCATTGAACACATTGATTTCGCCGTTCTTCAAGTCGGCCGGAGTAGTCCAGATGTCCTGATAGATACGGCCTACCTCATACATGTGGGGATTGGGCACACGGTCGGGGCTGATAAGACCGTTATCGCAGAAGTTACCGTCGCTGGCATCAAAACGGTTAAAGTCACCGCCGTAGGCATAAATCATCTTACCGTTTTTTCCTGTCCAACGTACAGACTGATCAACAAAATCCCAAATAAAGCCACCTTGGAATTTGGAATATTTACGCACCAAATCCCAATATTCTTTAAAACCTCCTTGCGAGTTTCCCATCGCATGAGCATATTCGCACTGAATCAGGGGCTTTGTCATAGAATCATCCTCACTGTATTTCTTACATCCGTCATAGCCATAATACATCGGGCAATAGATGTCTGTCTTGCCTGTTTTACCGGCTTGTTCATATTGTACGGCACGGCTCGGATCTTCAGCCTTTATCCAATCGTAGGCAGCTTCGAAATTAGCGCCATAGCCGGCTTCGTTGCCCAAAGACCAGAAAATGATGCTGGGATGATTGAAGCTACGCTGCACATTGCGCTGGTTACGCTCCATATGTGCTTTCCTATAGTCCTCACGTTTGGCAAGTGTCTCTTCCCCATAACCCATTCCGTGGGATTCGATATTGGCTTCGGCCACTACGTAAATACCATATTGGTCGCAGAGGTCGTACCAGAGATTATTGTCGGGATAGTGGCAGGTGCGCACGGCATTCAGGTTGAACTGCTTCATCACCTGAATATCCTGAATCATGCGTTCGCGAGAAATGACGTAACCACCGTCCGGATCCATCTCGTGGCGGTTGGCTCCCTTGAAGAGAACGGGCTGGCCGTTGACAAGTATCTGACTTCCTTTCAGCTCTATCTTTCGGAAGCCCACCTTTACGGGAATCACTTCACTGCTGCCTTGCAAAGTGGCACGCAGGGTATACAAGTAAGGCGTTTCCGCCGTCCACTTATGAGGATTCTCCACATTTATCAAGGCAGTAGTGCTACCTTTGGCGACAGCTGTAGCCACCTGTTTTCCGGCAGCGTCCAGCAGTTCAAGACTGACATTGCCGCCACCCTTCACATCAAGCTGTACTTTCAGGGAACCGTTCTTATAAGCAGTATCCAAATCGGGAGTGACACGGATGTCCTGAATGCGCTTCTTGTCACGGGCATACAAGTAGCAATCGCGCCCTACACCGCTATAACGGAAGAAGTCCTGGTCTTCCAGATACGTCCCGTCACACCAGCGGAATACCTGAAAGGCTATCAGATTCTTTTGTCCCGGCTTCAAGTAGGGTGTCAGGTTGAATTCAGCCTCCAGTTTGCTGTCCTCACTATAACCTACGTACTTGCCGTTTACCCACAAATACATATTGGAAGTCACGGAACCGAAATGAGCAATGATGTCCTTACTCTTCCAGTCGGCAGGTATTACAATCTCACGACGGTAGGAACCTACATTGTTATCCTCCGTCGGCACCTGCGGTGGATTGTTCTTGAACTGATTGCGCCAGGCATATCCGGTATTCACGTAGATAGGGTCGCCGAAACCGTTCAGTTCCCACATACCGGGAACGGCCATATCGCTCCATCCCTTGTCGTTGAACCCCACTTTCCAGAAATCCGTAGGACGGGCATCGGCATTCTTCACCCAGAAGAATTTCCAGGTACCGTTCAGAGTCATGTAATTGGAAGATTGTTCTTTTGCTCCACGAGCCGCAGCATCTACCGACTCATAGGCAAAATAGTTGGTGTGCATCGGAGCACGGTTCACGGCATTCACTTCCGGGTTTTGCCATTCAGTGAAGGACTGTGCGCTTGCGGCAATGGCAAAAGTCGCAAGCAGTCCGGTAATGAAATGTTTCTTCATGGTAAATAGTTTATAAAAATTAGCAACGGCATACAAGCAGAACCGGTATGCCGTCACAAAGATACGCCTATCCTATAATTAAAAGGAAGAATAATCGTTCAAAAAAGGCTGAATTTAATTCTTTAAGTAAGTGTTCATAATTAGTTCACATAATTAAATAGGTGACTAAATGGGAATTTATTTTGATTGAGTACTTATCTGCAAACGATAGACTCCGAACGAACGGGGCTGAAGCTCCAGGCTCAGAGAACGGGAAGCCACCTCCACCGGACGAATACGTGGAACAATAGCCTCCTGCTCCAGTGTATTCTTGGCTTTCCAGTCATCACTTTGCAAATAGGTGCAGGAACCCGAGACAAGCTGCCGCTTCTTCAATCCGCTGAACTCTATCTGTACCTTCTCCGATCTGCTGCCCGCATTGACAAGCTTCAGAATTACTTCTCCCGTAGGAGCATCCAGCACTGCCGATGCATAAAGGCTGTCCTGCCCCGTCACGGGTTTTCCGTCCATTTGCAGGTTCAGCACATCTGTTCCGGCATTCATGCCGTACATCTGCTGTACGTAATAGTTGGGAGTCCGCATCATACGGAGATTGTCGAACCAAATCAAATCGGGATTCCACTGCCAGGCATCCACATGGGCAAACAACGGAGCATAGGTAGCCAGGCGCACCACATCGGCATTACGTTCCAGTCCCGTCATAAAAGCTGCTTCGGACAGTGCCGCCAAGAAATTATTGGCTTTCCCGGTGGGGTGGTCATGCGATGCATATTCACCGGCAAAGACTTTCGGTCCTTTACGGTCATAGTCATCATAGCGGGCAGCATTGGCAAAGAACCAGTCGGGAGCCATATAATAATGCTCGTCCACCAAATCCACCCCGATGCGTTTCATTTCGGGCCAGAGGTAATCGAACTTGTCCCCATCTGCACTCGGACCGGAAGAACCTACAATCTGCATATCGGGATATTCCGCACGGATGGCTTTCGTGAACACTTCCAGACGCTCGGGATAGACTTCCCCCCACTGTTCATTGCCGATGGCAATCATTTTCAGACCGAACGGTTCGGGATGTCCCATATCGGCACGCACCTTTCCCCACTTGGAGGTTGCAGCACCGTTGGCAAACTCGATGAGGTCGAGGGCATCCTGCACGTACGGGCCGAGTTCTCCAAGGGGAACCACTTCGTTGCTTTCGTATTGGCAGGCCGCAGCTCAGTACCGGCAGAGGCTCTGCACCGAGGTCTTCACTCAGCAGGAAATATTCGTAAAAGCCAAGTCCGTAACTCTGGAAATAATCCGGGAAAGCTTTATGCTTGAATGTATAGTTCCAGCGATTTTCGTTCAAAGGACGGTTCTCTACCGGACCCACGGAATTCTTCCATTGATAACGGGTGGCAAGGCTGTTGCCTTCGATGATACAACCGCCGGGAAAACGGAATACTCCGGGATTGAGGTCATAGAGGGCTTGTACCAAGTCGGCACGCAATCCATTCTCACGCTTCTTCCAAGTGTTCACCGGGAAGAGAGAGATGTGGTCCATATCTACCGTACCCTCCGTCTGCAACACAACACGCAGACGCGAGCGAACATCGGTAAAAGGAGCTTTCAGCACAGCCGTCAGCTTCTGCCATTCACTGCCTTTCACTTCCAGTTCCTTCTTCAGGAGATTCTCTCCGTTGGAATTCACCAGTTCGACGGAAAGCTTCATTGGTTTGGTATCCGGCGTACGGACATAGGCGGAGAAACGGTAATCTTCTCCTTTTTTCAGGCCGATGCCACGATAACCTTCATTATCCAGTCCGGCACGCAAAAGACAGCCGTCATTGGTAATGCGCACATAATGCGGATTGCGGTCGAAGCAGGGCCGCTCGTCCTGTACCGTCACCTCGCCGAAAGGTATCCACCCCACCAGCGGCTGCGGGAACTCAAAAGAGCGGTTCTTTACCAGTTCGGCATACAAACCACCGTCCGCACCGAAATTAATGTCTTCGAAGAAGATTCCATACATGGCAGGATTTATCCGAGCCGTCGGTTTTGATACATCAACAGTCATCACATGCTGTTGCGCCTGCATGCCAAGAACAACGAACAATGTCAATAGAAATAAAAGTCTTTTCATGGTTTTAATCTGTTTATAACGATAGCATAAGCTAAATTATGACGACATACTTACCTATTCTACATCAATCCTATTTACCGGCAACCATACATCCATCTTGCCCTCACCCCGGTGTGCCCATGCATAATAAGGTATCAGGGTCAGCGTCACATCTCTGGTTGCCAACTTTCCGGCAGCATCAAAACCAAGAGCCTGCACTTCTGTGGTAATTTCGTTGATGCCATACAGCAGTTCGGGCTTCTCCGTCACCTGGAATTTCGGATGACGGTTCAGGATGATATTCTGTATATTAAAATCATTATCGGCCCACTCGGCACAATAAACGATAGGACCACGCTCAACGGCCACCCGTCCACGGTCGGCAACCACTTTTTCATTGGCTTTCACCACACGGGGTTGCATGTCGAAATGCACCTCTACCACATCCCCTTTCTTCCACTTCCGGTCTATCCGGAGATAGCCTTTACGAAGTTCACCGGTCACCTCCTCGCCATTCACCAATACACGATAGCCCAACTTCAGGTCGTCGGCATACGAATAAAGGTCACTCGGAAGTACACTGCCGCGCACCCAACCCGGAATACGGATATTCATCGTAAACGGCAGGTTGCCCTGAGCCACCTTCACACGAATATCTCCGTTCCAGGGGTATCCAGTTTCCTGCTCCAGCACCACTTTCTTTTCATTCAACTTCAGCTCGGCACGGTTGGACAAGAAAAGGTTGACGTACACCTGATTGTCTTTCACGGCATACACATATCCCGGCAAAGAAGGAATGAACCGGCTGATGTTGCTAGGACAGCAGGCACAACCAAACCACGGCTGACGTGTAATCGTATGGTCGGCATTAAAGTGATACTTACCATCGCAAGACAACGGATTGGGATAGAAGAACTTGCCTCCGTCCAATGAAACGCCGGAGATTAATCCGTTGTAAAGCGTACGTTCCAGCACGTCGAAATACTTGGAATCGCCATGCAGCAGAAAGAGGCGGTAATTCATGTAAACATTGCCGATGGCGGCACAGGTCTCATTGTAGGCAGTCAGATTCGGCAATTCATAGTTATCACCGAAAGCTTCGCCCGCATGACGCGCACCGATACCGCCGGTAATATATATCTTCTTGCCGACGATATTCTCCCATATCTTGTCGATAGCCTTGATGTAGGAGCTGTCACCCGTAATGGCAGCCACATCAGCCATACCGGAATACATGTAACCGGCACGTACGGCATGTCCCACTGCCTCTTCCTGCTCCAGTACAGGCTTGTGCGACTGCAAATAGATGTCCTTGCGTGCCGTAGTGCCGCGCGCGTCGAGGAAGAACTTGGCCTGGTCGAGATATTTCTTATCTCCTGTCACGGTATAGAGGCGTACCAATGCCATTTCGGCAATCTGATGTCCGGGAATCACACGCTTCTGTCCGGGGCCTTCACCGATATTCTTGCATACGCAGTCGGCATAACGGATAGCTATATCCAGGAAGTTCCGCTTGCCTGTAGCTTGATAATAAGCCACAGCCCCTTCCACCATGTGACCCAGATTATAGAACTCGTGGCTCAAATTCTCCACCTCCGACCAGCGTTCCGGCCCCGACCAATCGTGCGGATGCTTGGGGTTCATGGTACGTGCGGTGTAAAGATACCCGTCCGGTTCTTGGGCGGCGGCCACTATGACCAATACGCTGTCGATATATTCTTCCAGTTTCTTGTCCGGGTAAGTCTGCAAGGAGTAACTTGCACCTTCAATCGTCTTATAGACATCCGTATCGTCAAAGGAGAAGCCTCCCACCTTATACTCATCACTGGGATGAGTAGCTTTCACAAAGTTTTCATAACGTCCCGTTTCCTCACACTTACTGAAAGCCAACGGGATGGTTACCTCGCGGCTTGCCTTCAAGCGTTGTCCCCAGAAACTGTCCGTCACCTTCACTGAAGTGAAAGGAACCGGGTCGATGGGATAACCGGAATGCAAAGTCTGTTGCTTTTGTGCCGACACACTGCCGGTCATGGCTGCAACAAGTGCCAAAGTCAATAATCGTATCATATCTTTTAAGTTTTTAAGTTCTTAAGTTCCCACGCACGGAATTACACGGATTTATCCTTATTTCCCCTTATTCTCATGGATACGTATCACCGTAAACGAATAGGCAGGCAAGGTGTAAGGAAACTCCGTACCGCCGATGTCGACGAAGGCGGAAGTCACGGAACGTGCCTGCTTGTCTTTCGGGTCACCCGTCAGGAGCGTCTTCACTGCCGAGGGATTCTGCAAGTCGATGCCCTTCAGCTTCACTGTAGAGGAAACCTCCACCGGAAGCAGGTTCACCAGCTTTACAATATGGTCACCCGTGGCCTCATCCTTTACCACCGAAACACCGACGCGCTTACGGACAGCCTCTTGCCCATTATTCAGTGTGACGTGCGAGGTGATGTACTGCGTACCCGCATTCTGTCCGTACATCTGCTGTGTGTAGTAGCCCACGGTAGGCTTCACTTCCGTGTTATTGAAATAAATCAAGTCGGGATTCCACTGCGTATGGCCTTCCTTCGCCAGCAACGGGGCGTACGAGGTCATCTCCACCACATCGGCATTACGTTCCACCGAAGTCAGATAGAGAGCTTCTGCCAACGCTGTCTCTATGTTGTTGGGACGTCCGGGCAGGTGGGCGGCATATTCGCCCAGATAGACCTTGGACTTGGTACGGTCATAACGGTCGTAGTAGTCCTGGTTGTGAATCATCCAGCCCGGATCCACGTAATAGTGTTCGTCCACCATGGGCACGCCCAGTTCCGTGGCAAGGCGCCAGCCCTCCGCATAGTCCGTGCCTTCGTAGAAGGGACCTACAGTGCCGACAACCGTAATTTCGGGATGCTTCTCCCTGACAGCCTTGTATATCATGGCAAAGCGCTCCTCAAACACTTCGGTAATCATATCCTCGTTGCCGATGCCGATATACTTCAGATTGAAAGGCTTGGGATGGCCTGCCTCAGCACGCTTCCTGCCCCACACGGTGCGGCGTGCATCGCCGTTGGCATACTCTATCAAGTCGAGCACATCCTGGATATAGGCAGGCATCTCTTCCATCGGGATGCCACCCTGCTGGCCGTAGCGCATCAGTTCCTTGTTGGCCCCCTGCGGACAGTTGTCGGCATAGTGCGTGTGTGTGCCCGAATTCTGGCACGGCACGCCCGCTGCCAATACCGGCAGAGGTTCGGCACCTATATCTTCGCA
>OFFN01001419.1_pt1 | contig 12204 bp, 17 predicted proteins | sample 1521381 | NCBI WGS metagenome assembly OFFN01 (sample SAMEA3504112, study PRJEB24116) | mouse gut metagenome | biome: mouse gut; feature: mouse-associated habitat; material: faeces | place: Denmark | collected 2011 | reverse complement strand
GCTCCGGAACTTCGAGGAACTTGCGCAGGGTGAGGGAATCAAGTTCGGCGTTGCCGTCACCATCAATGCGTCCACCCAAGCCGCCTATAAGACCGGATATAAACTCCTTGCCGAAATACATGCCTTTCTCTGCCGTCAGAAAATCTCCGACGGCAAGCTGATAGGGCGTGCGGTCTCCCGTGAGCTTAGATAGGAAATATCTTGCACCATAAGCCCTGATAAATTCCTGAATCTGCTGAGCGTTGTAACCTCCCGCTCCTTGTCCTATGCCTCGTGCGAGAGAGTCAATCTTATTCTGTACGCGCTCGATGGTGCCGACAGTCTTCTCTTCCTTAAGCGTAACCTCATATGTCGGTATACTGCCGTCACCCTCCTTGATGGTCAGGGTGTCTATGATTATTGCTCCGTCTATGCCGAGGTCTTCATCCTCGAAAAGCATCTGCATACCCTCCTTGATTGTGTCATGGAGGCTTGTCAGACCCGAAGCCATGGCCTCGTCGTGCTGACGCGCCATGAAAATCTCGTCTACTTTCGGGCTGTACACGCTGCGCGGATAATCGTTCTTGGCAAGCCACTCTGCCGCCGCCTTGTACAATCTCTGCGAGGCCGCGTCAATATAGACCTCCGGCATCTCGATATACAGAAGCACGAATCTGTCACCCTCGGTGGCATTGTAGTCGTTGTATGGGAACCACAGCTGGATGTCGCTGTCGTAGACGCGGTTCAGTTCAAGTTCATAGTAGCCGGACTCCTTTTTCTCGCATCTCTTAATCTCGAACTCCCGTCCGGTCAACTTGCCGCTCTTGAAGCTGAGGGTGGCGGCCTGACTCGTAAGATAGTCATTAATATCGAACCCAAGGTCTTTTATCCACACCTTGAACGTATACTTGTCGTTCTCGGGTGTTGATTCCGTACCCTCCGGATTCAATTTACCCACACCGTCATCCGCAATCTGCTCAGCCGCCATCAGTTCGTCGAGCGCACCCTCTGCTGTCGTGTTGTGACCGGCCGCCTTTATATCCTCGGCGGTCATCCCCTCGATAGAGGGATAAATCTCCGGCAAATCCTCGTCGGAACCGTCGAAGAACACCGAACCCTCCAGCACTCCGATATAGGGAATGTTGTCGGAGTCTATGTATGGGTCTTGCGTAGTGTCCGGAAATCCGGGAAGCATCAGATTCTTAAGCGCGAGGTTATTCGGGATATAATCCTTACCCATCTGCTTGTTCGTGGACGGGATGTCATCACGGCAAGCTGAGAAATAAACCGTATCCCCCTCTTTCATGCGCTCCATGTCACGGGCGACCATCGTAAGATTGCCGATGTAGCGGGACGGTTTCTGCGGCTGCGGACTCTGGCCGATGGTCATGTAGTGGGAGCCGGACTTGTCGTTGCGGTGGTAGTACATCGCATAGGTCTTGCCGTTGATTTCCACGGCAAGCCAACCGAACACCGAATCACCGGAAACAGTCTTGTCAACCAGCTTGTTCTCGTCGATGAAAGACATGTTGGTCAGGCGCACTGTCTTAAGCGTCGGGGTATTCACATCGCTGATTTTGGCGATGGTGTCCTTTGCGCGGAAGCCGCTCAGACGCTGATAGTAGCGGATAGGCATGTTGCGCGTCGAGCCATACGCACGCAGACGCGTCACAATCTCCTGGTCGTTCTCGCCGCTGCGTTCAATCTCGTACAGTCCGTTGCCCTTGCCGTATCTGAACACATGAGCGGCGGGCACACCGGGAGCACCTATTGTGATTCTGCGGTCTTTGATAGTGAAATAAGCCTCAAAATCATCAACGACGACTTTCAGCATGTCCCACACCTTGACATTATCCACGCTCACATTGACATCGGTCTTGCCGGAAAACTCAGGATGCACCTCCACAATCCATCTCTCGGAACCGTTCTGCTCCGAGAATCTGTCGAGGTTGGCCTGTATGCGGTCTGCAAGCTCCTTTACCGTCGGCGCGAAGAATGAGAACTTCGGGAGTGCCGTGTAATGGATATTGTTGTCATTGATTACAATGTCGTAGAAGCCGCAGCGGGTCAGTTCGTCCGAGAGGGAGTTGAACTTGACCCCGGAGTATTTGAAACCGTCTCCCTTGATTCCAGCGGGCGCGGACTTGATTACCGACGGGTCGTAGTTTATCTCAAACCGTTCGCCACGGTAGTCAAGCCAGTCTCCGAGACGGAAGTCTACCGGCGAGTCTGACTCTATGTCAACGGACACAGAGCATTCGCCCATCCACTCACCGTTGTATTCGAGCGAATGGATTACAAGTTTCTCTCGGTTGTCCCTGTCTCTGACTATCCACATGGTCTTCTACTCTTTTGTAGGCAATGTCACATCTGCCGACGGGTCAGTCACGCGGAACTTGACTTCCATCGACGCATAATCGTTTAGGTTATCGCGTTTGAAATCAGGCGTGGGAATGCTCTTGCAATATACATTCCTCCGTCCGATACCGGTGCGTGCGTCATATATGCGCAGTGTCGCTCCGGCTCCGTCCCGTCCGGACAGAAAATTGCGGAATCTGACATAATCGGCATATGCCGAGCCGCGTGCGCCCTTGTAGACGAACTTCACCGTAAGGTCATAAGGCTTAATCATGAGCTTCGGCGGGATATAGGCATCCTCCCCATCCTCACCGGGCCAGTCGCGCACGGCGACATCCTTGAACTCCTCTTCGGGCCAAGGAATCTCGCTTGCGGCGAAACCGAAATCATCGAGACTGTTGTATGTGGTCCCGGTGTCAGACTTGCGTATGTAGAGTTTGTTCTCCCTGCTCATGTGGTGTAAATAAAAAAAGAGCCTGATTCAGCCCCTTGCGAGGGTGAATCAGGCTCTTTGGCCTTTATGACTCTAAGTCACTGCAAAAATAATCTATTCACGGCAAACAGCAAAACAAATCACTCAATTTGCCGCTGACTCATCTCTATGACCGCCGCCTCCTGCGCCGCCGTGTCAGATTCCTCCTGAGTCGGGACGGGTGCGGAAGCTGCATCACGCTCCATCTTGCGTCCGAATGCGGCGAAGAAGTCATCGGCGAACTCCTTGTCTACCGCCATGTTCGTCAGATGGTAGTACATGGTCAGCAGTACCTCGACGCTCCGGCGCATCTCCTCGTCGCGGCACAGCATCAGCCACACTCCGAACATGCGGGAGTCATCCCGGAATGAGACGCCCCAATGGCCGTCGATGGTCTTGATCCGCACATACTCATGTTCCGCTCCGTCGCGTGTAATCTCAAAATTGCCTACACGCGCCAGCACATTTTTTTTCTTGTTCATAGCATTTATTTGTGGTTATTGTTTCTCCTTGGGCTTGCGCTTGTATTGCTCCAGCCGGTGCTTCTTTGCCTTGCTTCCCATCTCGATGTCGTAGTCCCACTCGTCGGGCACGACAATGATTCCGTCCGTGCGGTTCGGGACATCCTTCTGATACTTGCGGTACGGCTCTCCCAGACTCTTCATACGCTCGTTGAAAGCGCGGCGCACGAGCTTCACGTCATCGGGAACGGCCTCGACCTCGCGCCGCCTCTTCTCGGAGCGCATGTAGTCTTTCATCGCCTTGTTGGCTTTGGATAGCTCGAACTCGTATTGCCGCCCGTTCTTGCGGTAACATCCGTCGAGCACCCCTTTCATGAGCATCTTGTTTATGATGGATACGGATATTTTCGTCCAGTGTGACAACTCCCGGACACCGCGTATGAGGCCGCTCTTCCCTTTCCCCCGGTATTCCGGGTCTGTATTGCGGAAGCTGTCGGAATAGATTATGTACATAATCCCCTCCCTGAACTTGTCCTTGCGGTAGCCGGCCTCTTTGAGCACATTGCCGAACTTCGTGAAACTCTCGGGACTGTGGTAATTCTCCACACACCATTTCACATAGGCATTGTAGAGCTTGCTCGCCCCCATCATCTTCGGCTCAAACTTATGGTCTATAATCGCGCACCGGTAATCTTTCTCGCGCATATATTGCAGCACCGTGGAACTCTCGGCTATATAGTCGTCAACCGCGTCACGCAGCACGCTCAGCCCGGTGAGCTTGTAACCGTTGCTGATAAAACGCTCGCGTCCGGCCAATATCCAGTTGAATATCCCGGCATACTCGGCCTCAAGCTCCTTGGCGAGACTCTTGTTCTGCTCACATTCCGGAATGACCTGCTCGAACGGGATAATCACTATGCGCCGACCAAGAGCATAGAAACTGTTGCGGATATACGGCAGACGGTTCGCATTGGCCATTATGAGCGGAATATTCTCCGCAGTGAAGTTGTTGCCGTACAGCAGTCTCGCCTCCATCCTCTCGCCGCTGATAAGTTTCTTCAGCGCGTCGGTATCCTTGTCGAGGTCTCCGGCCTGTATCTCGGAACAGTAATTGAGCCTCTTGCCGTTTATGAAGGCGAGGTTGTGTTTCTTGTCACCTCCGGCAATCAACGCGCCGATACCGAAATTCGACACATTGTCGCGTCCGAGAAGCCCGGTCAGAGTCTCGAATACGACGCTCTTCCCGTTTCCTCCGGGACCGCGCAGGATGACCATGTGCTCTATCTTGGCCGTGCGGCGGTCAATGAAGATGCTGCCTATGAACTCCTGCAACACTTTCTGAACCTCGATGTCGGGCAGCACCACATCAAGGAACTGCTGCCATTTGAGCGGATACTCGTCGGGATTGAAGTCGAAGTCAACGGCGGTCATCTGAACGAATCTACGGTCAAAGTCATGCTGCGTGCGCGTCTCGATGTTATAGACACAGTTGCGCATCACCACTATCGAATTGTCGGGATGCAACTCCTTGCCCGCCACGGCGCGTTTGCAGACGCGGAACACGCTCTCCACACGCGAATAGTCACCATTCGGCAACTCGCACCGGCGCATGATGTCGTACACCAGATTGCCGAGGTCGTCCCATGAGAACGGCTCATAGCAGCGGCCGGCGAAATAATGCGGCACGCCGTTGAAGTAGCCGATGGAAGAGTTGATGATGGCCGTACGCAGCAAATCCTGCACCGCATCGACCCTTTCGGCCGATTTGCGGTACTCACGCGCCTCCGAGAGCTTCCCCTCGTCCATGGCCGAGAATATCTCGTTCATCAGTTTCCGGTACTTCTCCTGCTCCATGACTACATCTGTCTTAATTTATATATGGCCGCATCAATCAGTTTGCCGACAACATAGGGCGGCGGCATCTTCACCTTGTCGCTATTGCTCCTGCGCCACTTCTGCAAATAGTGCAGACCTCTCAGCAGACAATCCTTGCGCATCGCCGCGTGGTCGAGGTCGCACAGCTCCGAGCAGTTGCGCCCGACATAATCTTGCAGGGCACATCCTCCGTTGCCGTTTATATCCTCGTTCAGCAGGAAACAACACTCTCCGCAATACACCAGGTACTGACTTCTCATATCAAAAATTGTTTCTACGCGCATACTCGGCCATCAGCAACGAGTCGCAGATACCGTCATGCGGATTCTTACACTTCGGGGTGCGTCTGAGGTCAACACCGGGGAATATCCTCTTGGCGCAGTTTATCGACGTTTCCTTGGTCTTGACCTTCTTCCCCTCCATCACCTTGTCGCATCGCTCCCACACGCCACTCTGCCACTTCTTCGGCGGTATCATAGAGTAGGGAATATTCAGCGCAGTCAGCATTCCTACTATCCAGCCCTTATTATAGCCGAACTCAAACGTCCCCTTGGCTGAACTGCCGAACACCGCGTGAACATCCTCCACAACCGCATAGACCGAGTTGTAATTGACCAGATCGCGCAGCTTGTAGCAGATGTCCGAAATATCGTAATCATCGAAAGCAACTGACTCAATACTCTCACCGTGAAGGACGGTCAGCGCACCCTTGGAGCCGGGGTCAAGTCCAATGTAGTATTTATTACTCATTTGTTTTGTTTCCTGCGCAACGTTTATAGGGTTCATATATCCCCATTGCTCACAATGAGGGCATTTAACACTCCACAAATCGCGGTCTGTTGATAATACCGCTTTGGGATTGTCAAGATTGAATGTTTTACCACATTCTTCACATACACAATCAATATCTTCTGTCTTTAGACTTGTTATCATTCGTGATTCGTTATGTTGTCAGCGGATAAATATTCTGTGTCGCCAAAATCGAATGTTTCGCCATTGATTTTCGCCCATAAGTCCAATCCAAATATGGTAGCATTATGCCTCTCCAACACGCTTTTGAGGTCTTGTAGGAAAGCGGTGCGAGGGTCGGAGGGTGGGGCAAGTTCAAGGTTGGAAACATGAACCCAAACGGTATCATCCAAACCATCCATATCCACATCCCTATAACCATGGTCAATATCGCATACTTCTCCCTCGGAACCCTCTTTAACCAATGTTTCAAAAGGCCCGCACTTGCAATCGCGCATTACCCGCACCCTATCGCCCACCTTAAATTTCTTTTCGCTCATTTATATCCGAAGTATTATTGATGGTAAGTACAGTGGTCAAGTACACCGCGTCCTGCCGGTGCCACCGTGAATGCCACGCACAAAGTTAGGCAAAACCACGCTTATTACAATGGAAAACGCTCAATTTACAGCGACGACTCACCAACCCTTCACACCTTTCACCCTCCCCCTAAGTCATTGTTGCACACCGTGTAACAATGTGAAAACGATGAAAACATGTGAATACTTGTTTATACAACTGTTCACACTCATCTCTCAGCAAATCAGTATGTTGTAAAAACTGTGAATAGTTGTGCACAGTTTTTGGCAAAAACTTTTTGAAATATTTATGTGCGTTATATTACACTTTTATTTTATACATACACTCTCACAAGTGTTCACACTCTTCACAGTCTTTAAATGTTGTTGAATACAAGAGAGTTATAACGTTTTTAAACTATGCACAAACCCTGCATTTTGTTGTTTCAACTATGCACATTGAAAAATCAGCCTGCAAACCGTTGATTTTTACGTATATACAGAAGCCCGTTTTCTGCAACCGGATGAAACAGCCAATTTTCTCATTTCCCACCGATTACACACCACCGGAAAAGTGGAGGCAGATGTGCAAGTTCATGCACATGCAAAACAAAAAATAAAAAAATATAAAATTTTCGGTGAGAGGTGACAACAAGCGATTTTCAAAAAAAAGTCGGGGGGGGTGCCCCTCAAATATAGACCACTGCCGCACCCTCGATAATGAAGGCAGCACAACACCCAGACAACACCGTAAAACCTTGAAAATTACCCTTTATAGGTCATAATAAATTATGAGATATGCTATATCTCGCCCTTTTTATGCTCTTTTTGCAGTAATTCAAGGAGTTCAGCGCATTGAGGAAACGACAACGGAACGTAAAATTGCACCCTTTTTTCGTCACCTTTTGCCTGTTCTGCCTTCATTTTCTGCAATTCCGCCACCTGCATGAGGATTCGCGCACGTTCAGAACCACTTGTAATTTCGGCCTCTTTAACCAACTCACGCAACACCGCATCTTTATCCGTATAATCGAACGTATCACGAATTGCCAGTGCTGCTGATGCGTCGATGTCCTTGCGTGGTCTTCCTCTCCTCCTCCCTGATGTGTCAGGCGTTACGCTGTCCGCGTGCTTGCTGTTAAGCTCAGCAATCAGGGCGTTAATACCGGGTTTCAAGTTCATCAACTTCCGGGCTGCGGCCTGCAATCCTGTAGCCGTGGTAGTCTTCGGACGGTACACAACTGCGTAAGATTCCGCCACCGATGCCCCGGAGCAATAGAGAAGGCAGAAAAGGACATCACGCGGGTCGATGTTGAAATTGCGGGCGTGGTCTGCTGTGAATTTAGAGAACTGCATTTAACAATTGTTAAAAATATTCTTTAACATTAAATTTGGCTTCTTACGGCCTGCAAAGGTAATAAAACGGGGGGAGATATGAAAATAAATTGCGCACGTTGTGTGGCGTGTGCGGGGCTGTGACGGGGCGTGTGCGGGAGACGTGGAAACAAGGTCGGAATGTGGGTAAAAATAAGTGTTAAATTATTTGGTAATCAGCGGATTATGTTGTATCTTTGCATTGTCAAAAGGGAGATAATAGACATCTTCCGGAAGATGAAACAGAAAGCCCCGGCGTTCATCTTCACAGACTGAACCGGGGCAAAGTTATTAAATCACTTCAAAGTTATTAAATCTTATGGAAACAACCAAATCTACCGGCGTTAATTCACTTTCTAACCTCAAAGGCCGCGCCGCTCACACAGCAAAGCGGATCGTTAACGCGATGAACGAGGACACGGACGCCGCAATGTGTCACACATTCGCAGCACTGACAGACGGCGCAAAGGCTATCGCCCTGCAAGCCGGACACTACTCTAACACCTATATACGCGGCAATGCTAACGGCATGGACGTAACCGCCGCCGCTCAGGAACTCGAGGCAAAGGCCGCCGCAAACGTAACGCGCAAACTACGAAAGATAGACCACGCCGCCGCCGTTGCTTTTCTCGCTGAATATATCAGCCGCCAACGCAATGAGGTAGCAAAAGAGACCACAACCGACACCGCCCCGAAATTTGAGGAACTGACCCACGCAGCTACCAACATAGTGCTGACCGCTGAAAACGATGGCGATATTTACCGCCGTTATGTTGAAACCCTTATCGGATCACTTGCAAAGAAAGTCGCAAAGGGTGTACAGCTCAACGCCTCAACGCTTGCCGCCTCCTCGGTGGTCGCAAACATCATCCGCGAATCAATCAAGGGTATGAAGTCAAGCGGATGGAGTAACCCCGTAACGGCATCAGACCGCAAACAGGCCGCCGCGTATCTTGCGAACGCCTATATCTCTGACGCAATCGAAAACGCCGAATATCTCAACGCATGAAGCGCAAAGCACTCGCAGCCCTGGCGGTGGTCGGTATCATCGCCGCCGGGGTTCTCTTCTGGGAAATCGTAGCTTTTCTGATGTGGATGGCATATTTCGCCGGGATACCAATGTAATCAAAAAATCACCCTCAAACAGTCTAAGAAATGAACTATTACACAAACAAAAGCGGCTGCAAGATTGCCGCCCGAATGCACCCCGGCAACGTGTTTGCTCATGAATCTACGATTGCGGACAATGCAAAGAGATTCCACGAAGCAATAACAACGCGCTTTATTGAAATCGAATTTGGCAAAGGCCGTGAAATCTACATCGCAATTTGCGGCGCCCGTAATTTGCAGATACCCAAAAAGTGTAAGACATTACAGGACGTTGCAGCCTGGATCAACACAAAAGACTTTTAAAACTCACAGCATGAAAGAATTTGACATAATAGACTTCTTCACGGAGTCGGAAACGCCTTTCTACATTTTCGCGGTTATCGGGCCGGCGAGCCTTCACGGGTATGTAGCAAGTTACCAGATTGCAAACCTTATCGCCGGGGCTGCCGATTACGCCCGCCTTAATTACAATAAGGGCGAGCGGATAATTGAGAAACGGCGTTAATGCCTTCATCCCGCGCCGCTGCTATAACGTCGGTTGAACTCCGACGGCGGGAACAAATCAGCTGATCTAAATGTTCCGGAAAGTCTTCGCTGTTCTTAGGTACCGGGACAGCCGAGGCGCAACGAGATTGCACCGGGTGAAAATCGAAAGCCACGGCCCCGGGCGGGGTTGATACGCCGCTGCAAATGCGTTAGTTTTGCCCTCTCTCCACGTCCCCGCGCCGTCGGACGATAAACAGACGAGCCGCCAAGGTAACGGCGTAAAATTCCCGCCACCTATGCCACCGCTGAGGCGTTAATCGGCAATGGCAGCGAACGGCACGCGCTTTATTCCGCCGTCGTCCGGTCAACGATATTGACCGCCGCCGCAATGTGTCAGGGGTGCACACCTGACGCGCCGCGTGTGGCTCATTCTCGGACGCTTGCGCGGCCTTGAATGCCAAAGGATAACAAACAGTATTAACCGACGGATTAAAGGCCGTCACAACGCAAAAAACGACATGAAGATATTTAAAGAAATCACCGACGACCACGGCACACCTGCACGGGTGGCAGCGAGCAACAATCGCGCCGAATACATTCTAACCAGTGCGCACGCGAAAGACATGCGCGACGCGTATTTGCGCAAATGGAATCGCCTCCCCTCCTCCTCATGGTATCGCCGTAATTTCAGATTCGAAGACATAACCAGATAACCGACAAAAACAAATGGCACATTTTCAATTTCACGGCCTAAGATTCGGCCTTAAAAAATCCGGCAGCATGTATATTGTAACCATGCCTAACGGTTGCAGTTTTTCAGCTTACACAGTTGAAGACGCAAAGAGATACACGCGTATTAAGTTCGCGAACACATACGCCGCCGACTATGGCAAATGCAAAAAAGCAAAGAGAAAAAAGAGTTTAGCGGACATTTCCGCACAATTCGATCGCCTGATTAAGGGCGTATCTCCTGAACGATTTCGCCGCATACGCGAGATTGAAAGTCGTTACAGATACCGCATTTTAGACCGCTTTAATTGCGTCTATCAGGTTAGCGACCGCGCCTATTATACGCCCGTAACACGGAGATGTTACGCTGGATATTAATTGTTATCGGCGGACATTAACGAATAACCAACTAAACACCCCGAAAATTATGAAGATAGGTTACAAAGTTTGTGGAATCCATACCCACCAAATAACAAAGGACTTCAAACAGGATAAAAAAGCCGCCTATGCGTATGCGCTTGACATTCGCGACAGCTTCAACGATAGCGCAACAATCCACGTTTACAGGTGGATTAAACAGGCTGGAAAGTGGATGCAATACACCTTTGCGATAGATCATATTTGCAAAGGTTATGACGGCGGCGAACCGTGCCGCATATAACGCCCCAATCCCCGGCACGGTTTAGCCGTATGCCGCAAGTGCGAGCCGGGGAACAAATGTATAACAAATAAAAACCAAAGCTATGATTTACGAATTACGCGCCTATATCGGCAAGACAAAAACGCTTTACTCCGCCATTTTTACCACTATGGAGGCGGCAAAAAGTGACAGCGTGAAGTTACTGAATCTATTTAGGAAGAATGGAGAAAGCATTTACGGCTATATCACCCCGCTAACCGCAACGGCAGACGGGAAATTTACGCCAGTAAACGCCAAAAAGGAACGATTTTAACACCCCTATTGGCCACCCCGAAAGAATAACCACGGCTTAAAATAAGCCCGTTTGAGCGAGTTCTAAGCCGTGGTTAACCAAAGTATCACCCGAATAAAACAAACGCGATGAAACCTATTAAAATAACCTCCTTTGAGCAAATAAAAGCTCTATATGCAAAGGGGCTGAACATCTGCAAGGGATGTCAGCACGAACACGCCGCGAGCTGCACCGCCGAACGCTTTGCAGTATGCACCAAACAGGCGAACAAGCACGCCGCGCCAATATTGGCAGCGATGAATGAATTAGAAACGAAATACAAATCAACCACCGCGCCCACGTGCTAAAACCGAAAGAAGATGACAGCAAAAGAAGTAGACGCATTAGAGGCTGCAATCTGCAAAGCCGAACAAGACTCACAGAAATACGCCGACACGGAAGACGGCGGAACATGTAATTTTGACGCGCCAAAAATACGCCTGAAGGCAACCCCTCGCCAATTGGCTGCAATGGATTGGCGGGTCTATAAGATAGGCCGGAAGCAGCCCGACGGGTCCCAATGGTATGAAATCGGCATATATCTATCCGGCCAAGGCAACCGCCGGACACGTATGGCCAAAGCCGCCGCCGAATCGCTTAAAGCGTCCGGATATGAATCGGGAGTATATTATCAGATGGATTAACCGCCCCACTCTCCCGGCCTCCGGCGAGCGCGTGAGGGTCGGCACCTCAGCCGGGAACCAATATTAACCATAAAAACAGCATAGAGTCATGATTGGAATTATCGTCTGGGCGATACTGATTTTCGTAATCGCGTGTGTCGCAATCCCCGGATTCCTCACTTTCCTTCTCAAACTTTTTTTCATCGTCGCCGTTGTCTGGGTCATCGGCGCGTGGGTAGTCTCAAAATTCAGAAAATAACCGCAACCATGGAAGAATTAAACTACACCTCAACAAAGATTTTCACCCGAAATAAGCAGGGTGAATTAATCGAAAAGCGAGTCAAGGCCGCGCAGGTTTGCCCTGGCCTATTGGTAACGCCTGAAAAATCCGGCATGGTAGACTTGATAATCGAATACAACGGCATCAAGTGGCGCGAAATCAGTTGTGGCATTTCAAAT
>OFFN01001369.1_pt1 | contig 12598 bp, 18 predicted proteins | sample 1521381 | NCBI WGS metagenome assembly OFFN01 (sample SAMEA3504112, study PRJEB24116) | mouse gut metagenome | biome: mouse gut; feature: mouse-associated habitat; material: faeces | place: Denmark | collected 2011 | reverse complement strand
ATTAAAGAATCAGCTCCTTGAATCAGAGTACTGTTTCAGTCAGTTTATTTTATTTCTTCATCAAGTTCCCGTTTGGCCGGAGTTATTTGTCCGTTATCGACTTCCCGGCGCATGTACAGGTCGCGCAGATATATTGCCATTCCCACTTGAATATCGGTGGTGGAGAACTGTATTTCCTCCCCGTCAAACTCTATTGACGACGGAGAGTTGTAGATGAAATTCTTCACTGAATTTGTTATATCCGTCCTGAACGAATCAATGACAATGCCAAGCGCGGAACGCTCAATGTCGAATGGAGTTGTGTGGGGTTGTTCATCCATTTGCGCAAAGTAATGTTCAAGATTGCGGTCTATGCAATCCTTACCCATGCTCTTGACAAGAATAAACTCCCCGAAAGGAGTGAGACGATACGGACTTGACTTTCTTGCCGAGTTTGCTCCCGACAGGGCGAGTTCCATCATCTTGTCATCCCACCGCTCCAATTTTGACTCTATCGCCTCCAGTCTGCGTGTATGGGACAATATATTGGAATCCGATTCCGCGAAGTGTCTGTCAAGCTCACTTTTGTTTGATGCTATTTCGGATTTATGATTCTCGCATGGCAGCTTGCTTATAAACTCCGACAGCCGTTTCAAATCGGCGTTTGACTCAAAGATTGATTGTCTCCGTTCCTCGCATGGCAGTTTGCCTACTTTGTCTTTCGTATCGGACATATCCTTAGTCCATCGTGACAAACGCCATGAAAGAACGGCCACCGCCACGGATGGTATAATCCACGGAGCGTTAGGCCAAAGCCAATTCAGAAGTTCCTTTACTATTTCCATAATGCAAAGTTAGCCATTTTCATTCTTAGTCCAACCGTCAATCCTAAGCCTACGGATTGCCGGGTTATTTGGGAGAGGATGCGGGATTAGTCGAAATTTAAATCACCATATATATCACACTCGACTGGCTTTTCAAATTTAGACCTATCTGAATAATAATAGTTTGACGCTATAATCTCATTTTTATACAATTCTCCCGGAAGTTCATTAAAGAAATAATACTTTTCATCCTCACTTGAAATGTGAATTGAATGAACATCTCGGTAAACCCGTAGTGAATCCTTGGCGCGAGTCAAAGCCACATAAAGGCATCGGCGTTCTTCTTCTATGTTGTCCTCTCCATTGAGAATAGCCCTTGGGGTCGGATAGGATTTTGTGGAGGCATTCAACAGATAAACCATATCTGCCTCCAATCCTTTGGCTGAATGGATGGTTGATAATACGACCTTGTCATCCGTCTTTGCTGCCACCTTTTCAGTAGTTTCAAGCGAAGGGTCTAAAACATATTCAGATACAAACTCAGATATGGATCCCGTCTTCTTTGCTACATCACTGAGAATCTGAAAATCTTTCTTTCTTGTATTCCAATTTTCTTTTTGATAAATCTCTTCAAGCCTCTTAGACATGACACGAAGTGCAGCCCTGATAGCTTTGGATGGATTATATTGCAGATCGCTTATCTCAAACAATGTTTCGTATATTGCCGTATCCAACTGGCGGCTGGATATGGAATCTACAAGAGCCATAAGACTGTCATCGAGGGTATGTTTCTCAATAACCTCACCGATGATTTTTGCCGCAGTCACCGGACCGACTTTATTCCATATCTGCAAATATCTTGACCAAGCCAGTTCATCAAGATAATTACTGACAATTCGCATCGGAGCCACAACATCCCTAATGTGACGGCTTGACATAAGGCTGTTGCCGCCAAAAATAACATAGGGGATTTTATGCTTGATAAGGCAACCCTCAACTTTTTTCATACCCCAAGCAGACCTCGAAAGAATCATATTGTCTTTCCATTTCTTACCCCGATGTTCATTGGCAATCAAGATATTCTTTGCAATGTCATTGCCCTCCTCCCATTCGTCGCCCCAATGAACAAACCTCGGCTTCTCACCTGCGCCTCTAAAAGCAGTCAGTTTTTTATCATATTGAAGAGGGGAATTTGCCAAAACCCAATTTGATAAGTCAAGTATCTCTTGTGTTGACCTGTAATTGACTGTCAGCTTACAAACTTCCGAATCCGGCACGATATTTACAAAGTTATGTATCGTTTTAAAATCAGCTCCACGGAATCCGTATATTGATTGAGCATCATCGCCCACACAGAACAGACTGCAATCTTCATAAAAAGATGACAATAACTCATACTGGAGAGGATTGGTATCCTGCATCTCATCTATAAGAATATGCTCATAAAGTCCTGCGATATTCTTCCTCAAATTCTCATCTTTCTTGAGGTATTTGCTTACAATCAATAATATATCATCATAATCGATATATTTTCTGCTCCGTTTATAGTCATGATACATCTTTAACACTCCTTGCAACACCAGGAGGTCTGCCTTAACATCGAGAGTATCAAGCGCATTGTCATATATCTTCATTCTTATAGCGTCTGACAAGGAACACCCGACATTCACCCAATAAGAATATACTTCTGATATAGTTTTGGGAGCTATTTTTTTATTATCAATTCCTTTGTACGACCAGTCTCTTCCGCACAACAAATTGAAACAACTCTCTCTGCCGTCCTCGTCCAATAGAGTATAATTTGCCTCGGGAAAAACATTCGGATGATTCTTTATTATAGACATACACCAAGAATGAAATGTTGCTCCTTGAAGCCCCTCTGATTGCATGTCTGGAAGTTCTGCGCTAATTCTCTCGACAATTTCTTTGGCAGACTTACGGGTAAAGGACAGAATTAATATGCGTTTCGGATTAACACCCGATTTTATCAGATGCGAGGCACGCGCTATTATTGTATGGGTTTTACCCGTTCCAGCTCCTGCCAGAACAAGCAAATGTTTGCCACTGAATGTTGCTGCGTATCTTTGTTCTTCGTTCAAATTATCCATATTCTATTCTTTTGCGAACTTTAACTTCTTTGTGCTTTAAGTCTCTTTTTGGTTTCAACCAATTCATTCTTGACTTTCTTCAACTCTTCCTCCTTGTCGAAAAGCAGGATCTTAAGCCTATGAATTTCTGCCATCAGTTTTTTGCCTGACGACTTTTCTGTAAGCTCTACCACCTCTTCATCGACTTTCTCTTCTAATACAAGCGAATCATTGTAATTTGTTCCATCTCTTCCTACAAATTGATAAATACCTCCTTTATCATTACAAATAATCATATCACCCTCCCCCGTCAAAAGCCACTGCTCATTTAGCCGAGGATGATTTTGTTTGATACGAGCAATCATACCGCGAGAAAGAGGCCGCTTTCCCGAAAGAATTTGACTCATTGCAGATTGTGATGTTTTTAGTTCTGTTGCAAACTCAGTCTTGCTGATATGCAAAGATTGTCTAAAAAAATCAAGTCTTTGATTTACAGTATTTAGCATATAAACAGCACTGCCTTAAAAGTTAATAAATGTTAAATCTGACAAATATTTTTGGAATACTTGTCAATTTGATATACCTTTGCAGTGTCGTTTTCAAAACGTCAACAGAAAAGACAACACAAAGGCGGGTCGCTCCTCGGAGCTACCAATCACATTTTCAATGGCAAAGATAGCGATTCGCCCTTGTTTTTCCAAATCTGTGGGAATAAATTTTAAAACAAAATGAAGATAACAAAGGAATACGTAAAGAATCTTCCGCAGGGAGCGACGCTGACAATGCGATGCACCGACGCAGCCAATCTCGACTCGGTGTACCAGACCTCGCTGAAATCGCGCAAGGAGCTTGGATTGACAGCTGAGGACATGCGTGTCACGCGGGATGCCAAAGGGCTACGTGTGGAAGTGGAAAGGAGGGAAAACTTATGATAACAAAAGACCAATTTTTACAGCTTGACAAAGATGTTCGTCAGCGTATAATAGAATATTATTGGGGGAACTGGCAGGAGGGTACATACGGCTATGACTTCTATGCACAAGGAGTAGTTAATGCGCTTGATTATCTCTTCGGAAAAGGCAATCTCAAAGAATGGAATGAGGATCACCAAAGAGAAATAATAAAAGAAAAAAAAGAAAAAGAGGAAAAGGAAGAAAAAGCCAGGCAAGCCGATAACGCCCAGATAATCCAACGCATCGAAGTCCTTCTTCAAAAGTTGCGGTAAGGTGCGGATTCTGAAAAACGGAAAGAATATGAGAAAGTTTATTGACCGCCTAATCGGCAGATATGTGAAATGGTACATATACAGACACATAAAAGAAATGCCGACAAACTACGAAGCTTTCGCTATGTGCTGTCAGCACCGCGCAAGGGCTGGTACCGGAGACTCCGGTACATCATGGAGTCACTTCTTCCTATGCGAGCCTATGCGGATTGGGCCGAGACGCTGGAAAAGATTATCTCTTATGAACCTTTCTCAGAAAAGCGTCAACATCTGTCTCAACAGTTTGCAGAATCTCGCCGGTCAAGAGATGAAGCATAAGGACAGGTGCACCCTCAACCTTTTTGATGTACGCAATTGAATCGACATTAAGCGTCAGCTCAAAATTTTCCTTCCCTTTATCAAGGCATGTGATTTTAATAAATTTACTCATGTCTTTCGATTTTTGGTTTTCACCACAAAGATAAAGAAAATAAACTTAGCAAGCAAACATGGCTAACAAAACTGAAGATACAGCAAAGTCCCGCAGAGGGATGATACTCGACCTTGACGTTGGCGAAAGCATCGACTTTCCGATGTCAGATTTGCAGACCATTCGCACAGAGTGCTCCCGGAGCGGACTGCAATACGACAGAAAATTCTCAACAAAAACTAACCGCGAGTCCCGGACAGTGACCGTGACCCGAAAAGCGTAAAATCAATAGAACCATGAGTCAAACAATTTCCTACACACGTCCCTATGAGGAGGCACATGTTACTGCTGACCTCTCGGCAAAGGCAATGCTGTGGATTACTCTACTCTGCGACCAAGTGGAGCAGAATAAAAGTTACGGCGAGCTGATTCAAACAAAGGATGCCCTATCCAAATTCGGCCTATACAACTCGCAGAACGCAATGTTGCTCGGAGAAATGACACCGCAGATGCAACAGTACACCGAGGCCACAAACACACTCGCCTTTATGGAGGAGGTATGGGAGAAGTTCGGCAAGGAGGTCATGGTTGTACGTTACGACCACTTCTTTGAAATCCTTGAAAAGTACGACATGGTATGCGGCTCTTTCAACCGCTATATGGGCGCGATACCACAGGAAGCCATCGACACCCTCAACCGTCTTGACGAGATGTGGAGGCAAAAGGAGTTCAATCAACGATATGGGCTGACACTTGGATATGCAAGCTTCTATCTACTTAAAGATGAGGATTCCGGCATACAACCATTGATAAACCGTATACGCATACCCTTTAGGGTCAGCGACAGGGGTATCATGAAGCAAATAAGCAATCTTACAGGAATAAAGCTTAACGCTACTGAAAATTCAGATTTAGGAAGTATTACGGAGGCGCTCTTCATCGCAGCTCCAGCCGCCGACATGAAGCCGTTGGAAATGAATGTGTCTTTAGCGACTGATAAATTGGGAAAACTACGCAATGCGGAGCCGTCAACACCAGAACCCTCCCCGCATTTATTCGCGGGATACGGGTTACGTTTCAGCGGACAGACGCAACAACTCTCAGAGTATGAGATTAGAATGTCTAAGCGGCGCGAGGAGATAAGGTCAATCGAACAAGCCGTCAAAGACGAGGAAAACCGCCTGAAAGACATTTTCCGCACCTCCGACATCAACCGCTACGCCAAGATTGACTTCATCAGCGAAGAGCCAAAGATTGTCCGCATACTGCGAGACCCATTTATCTGTTCGCTAACGCCGCACGGAGTGTTGATACACGCCAAATGGGGAGCGGAAGCCGAGGATGCTACAATCAAACGTTACGAGCAGCTGCGCGACGCTGTAATGGGAATGTAAACAAGCAAGAGTCATGAACAAGAAACTAAGATTGGTAGTCACTGCGGAATGTCACAATAAGTGTCCGATGTGCTGCAACAACCGTATCGACTTGGCAGCATTGCCAGTGGTTGACAGATGGAACTACGACGAGATAATGATTACCGGTGGCGAGCCATTAACGCACTGCGTCGATGTCTTGTGCTTGATAGAAGCCATTCGCTCTATTTGTAGAGCCTCGGGATGGGAAAGTATGATATATGTCTATACAGCCATACCATCTGTATTCTCAACGAGGAATACAATACTTGCATCAGACGGGATAGTCGCAACTCCTCACACAAGGGCAGATTTGGAACGCTTCTGCAGCCTGAATAAGGCATTATTGAATAGACAGTATGAAGCATACGGAAAATCATTAAGGCTAAATCTTTTTCCCGAAGTAAGGAGTTGGCTTCCGAAAGACATTGACCTTTCGCTTTGGAAGATAAAGGAAATGGAGTGGATGAAGGATTGTCCGGTTCCCGATGGCGAGGATTTGAGGAGAATTAACACGCTGTTCGCACGACGCAACCCATAATTTCCTCATCTCTGGAGCGGCAAGCTCTTGTCGCAAACGGAGTATTGAAAGTTAGCATCTTTTGCCGCTCCCGAATTTACCAACCGCCGCAAGGCACAAGCATATGAAGCATATGACAGGACTTATGATAACAATCTTCTGCCTCGGCGCGATAGCCGGAATGACATTCACCTTCTTCGCGCAGTGGTACATCGGAAAGAAAATACAAAGACCATGGCAAGACCGATTTTTGAACACCCGGACTTCTCCGAGAGAGGCTGGTACCGCATCAAGAAAGCTGCCGAGATGCTGGGGATAAGCAGAAGGACTGTGCTCCGGAAGGCCAAGCTCGGACGCCGGGGAGGTGGCCTTGACTACAAAGTTGGTCAAGATGGATACAAGAAGTTCCTCGGCAAGGAACTGCTCAGGTTCTACAACGAAGCGTAGGACTTGAATCAAGGGAGCTGAGACAGTCGGGAAATGCCGCCGACAGAGCGCGTAGGCCGAAAGGCTGGACACTGAGGTTCTACGCGTACCTGCCAACGGTTGCGGGGTCGAACCCGCCGCTCCCACCACAACAAAAGAGTACATTGACAACACGGGTGACGCAATCGGGAGGGAGTTCCCCTCCATGCCAAACGAGAACGTCATGAGGCACACTCCCATGCAAGCCAAGAACAGAAATGGGATAAAGGCAGGACGCGGGCCGATAAACACGCGTATGAGGTCTGCAACCGAGAAAAGAAAAGGCAGTGAGGCCGAAAGCGCACGGCCAAGAGCAGGAATAAGCGCACAGTCTTTAACAATCAGAACGCCGATGGGTGGTGACGCAAGCGACGGCCATGCGACATAAGGCACGCAGGACATAGAAAGTAAGTCCCAACCTATATACACCTCTCCCTGTCGCCGGGTGACTGGCGGCGGGGAACAAATAAAATACTACCGTATGAAAATCAAATTATTCTCTCCGCTTATCGAACGGATATACGGAATGGCCGGAGATATGACAATACTCCAGTTCGATGTCACCGAAATCAAGCGTCACCTCCTTCGAACCAGCCGCATACGATTTGCCATAACCACTTGTATAAGAGTTGTGGCAACGGTGTTGTTGCTAATACTGATATTACAAGTGAGGTGTATGCTGCGACTGTTGCGTGACGGTTGCATTTGACACTTGCCGATTGTTTCCGATTGTTTCAAGCAAACGGATCGACGCTCTGAGAATTTCTCTTTGCATATTTTATTTCTTTTATGTTTGGCAACGCAAAGATAATAAATCCATCCGTATTTCGGAAGCAACGGCATGAGACAGCCGGGAGAGACCGGCACACGGGGTGGAAGCTCACGATAACGCAGCACGTGAGTGGCTGTCGCTCTTGAATGACGCTGACAGGACGTGCTCTGCTCAGGGTTGGACTCCCTGCCGCCCCACACTGCTTTAAGTTCTTTTTATGGTTAATACATTTTATTGATTTTAATATTCGTATTTTCAAGTCTCCGCGCAGTCCGTGAGGATAGCGCGGTTTATCACAAGGCTCCGAAACAGTCGGGAAATGCCGCCGACGTTACGCGCTACGCTGAGATTAGTCGGAAACTGACAAGTACAAGCGCGAACTTTCCACCGGTTGCAGGGTGCGAACCCGCCGGAGCCACAAAATCATTTACTATGGCAAGAAACAGATGCGAACTGACCCACGACGAGGCGTGCAGGTTGGTCGAGGACGCGCTTGAACGCGTTGGCAAGGCTCTCGCATACATCCGTCTCCGGCTTGCGGAAGACCCCGATTATACGGAACTCAGAGGCAAGGAGACGGAAATACGCTCGACAGTAGACCAAGCCAACCTGCTCTGCAACATCAATTATTACGGGGCATATCTGCAAGGCGCGAGGAGAATGGCACTCGCTCTTGAAGAGTGGGATTTGCTGGACTTCCCGTTGAAAAAAACGGGTCATGGCAATTACAAAAGCACGGTAAAGAGAGCCGCGAAAGCTGTCAACAAAGCGTACTTCGACCTCTTCATAGCCAACACCCGCAACCTCGAATGGTGTCTGCACGGTCTGCCCGATGGTGTCGAGTTATTCGCCAGAGACAAGGTTGACAGCAAGGGCAAAGTGATTGGCAAGGAAGCCTGTTTTGCCAAGAAGCAGATAAAGTATCAGGCGATATGACATAAAAGCCTCGCACGTCGGACGTGTTCTCTGTGCAGAGAGTAGAGAAAGACGGAAATAAAAAACCCACGCACGGCAGCGGCTCCACGCTGACGACATACACCTCTGCCGCGTGCGCTACTCGAATACCGTCACTTATGAGGCTTTTTAAGATATTGGGCCATCCGTGAGGACACCCGTGCAAGAGAGCGCGAAACCGGAAACAGATGACAAGTTCATTCAATTTATGTTAAGTAAGTTTTCATTTCCGTCTCCCGCAAGCAAGCAAGCCAAATAGTCAATCAGCGGGAGACAACCGGGACAGTAGCTCAATGGCAGAGCGGACAGCAATTCTCATAGTCAAATCATATAGTCGTTTCAGGTTACCCAAGTACCGCTGTCAGATGCAGGTTCGACTCCGGCCCGTCCCACAATCATAAACATTTTAATTTCATACAATATGGCAAAGAATATCGAAGCCGCTGATGTAGTCAGCGCAATCTCCGGATGGTACAAAGATGACGAAGACAAGAGAGGCGTGTTCTTCGTAAGTTACGAGAACAGCGAAGTCGGCACAAAAGTCAGAACCAACACTGCCGGAATCCCGTTGTTGCTTATCTATACCCTGTTCCAGGCCGCTTCTGATGACGCAGCCGTCAAGGACATCATAGTTGATGCCGCGGAAGCCCTGAAAGACGAGAAGAAGGCCACAGTTCTCAAACTGACCGCTTCATTTGCGGCGATGGCAAACGGGAAATCCAACGCCGGAGATTCACTCTTCGACAAAATCAAGAGTGCCCTCGGCATATGATACGGCGACTCAGACAGCTCATCGTACGCGCCGCCGACGAAGCCTACATGTTCGTGGCAATTGTCGGCGGTGCGGTGTGCGATGACACACCTTATGAGAAAGAGGAGACTAAGGACAAGAAACAAAATCCAATAAAAGTAAAGATACATGTCTATTTTCAAAAAGCCAAGCGAATTGCAGCCCAAATACGCAATCTCGGCTCTGATATACGGTTCGCCCGGTTCCGGTAAATCCACACTCGCATGTTCCTCTCCGAACGCAGTCCTTCTTGACTACGACGGTGGCGCGACACGCATTCACGGAGCACATCAGATTCCCACATTGCAGGTATCATCATGGGAACAGACGCAGGAGGCCCTGAATGAAATCAAGCAATCTTCCGAAATTCAGACGGTCGTCATTGACACAATCGGGAAGATGCTCGCTTTCATGGAGGACTACATCAAGCGTTACCCGACAAAATCCAAGAGCGGAAGCCCCATCGAGATGAACCGTGACGGGTCTCTCTCGATGAAAGGTTTCGGGCGACGTAAACAGATGTTCCTCGACTTCCTGAAACAAGTCCTTGTAATGGGAAAGCATGTCGTGTTCGTAGGCCACGACAAGGAGGAGAAGCGCGGGGAAGATATTATAATCCGTCCCGAGGTCGGCGGCTCGTCGGCCAACGACCTCATGAAAGAGCTTGACCTCGTGGGTTACGTCGAGATGGTCGGTGACAAGCGCACAATCAGTTTCACCCCATGCGAGAAGTATTACGCGAAGAATACCTGCAACATGCCCGGCAAAATCGAGATTCCGATAATCCTTGACCAGTCCGGCAAGCCGATACCATACACAGACAGCAACGGAGTGGAGCATGAGAGCAACGACTTCATGGTAGGCGTGATTGCGGCATATCAGCAACGACAGGCTCAGAACATCGCCCAGACCACGGAATACGAACGCCTCTGCGCGGAAATCGAGGAGAAGGCAGCGCAGATACAGAACGCCAAGGACGCGAATGATTTCCGCGCATGGGCGTTGGAGCAGAAGCATATCTTCAATACCGCCGTAAAAGTCAAACTCGCTCTGGCGGCTAAGGCCAAGGAACTTAATCTGACGCAGAACAAATCCACCAAGGAGTATGCAGACCCGGAATAGGTATTGCTTCACACCGAGTCAGCTCGACGCGTTCCAGGACTACCTCGACAGCGATATGCTGTGGGAGCGGTTCTGGGGACGTTTTGAGTCTCCACCTTGCTCTCAGGAGGAATACGCGGCGAAATGTGAGAAGAAACTCATTGACCAGATCAACCGCTGCCCCAAGGAATCAATCGAGGCGGCCGACAAGGGAACGGCGTTCAACGCGGTAGTCGATATGCTCAACGGCAATCCGGTGGAGCCGCCTACGGTCATACTCCGCAACGATGACAGAGTTATAGTAGCGGCTATAAACGGCTCCACATTCACATTTGCGACCGCCCTCTGCAAATCGGTGGCCGGACGGTTCAAGGGGGCAATCTGCCAATACAGGTGCGAGGCTCCGCTGCATACCGGAAAGGGGGACGTTACCATCTACGGCTTCCTTGACGAATGGGTGGGCTGCAAAATCTCTGACATCAAGACAACCGGGCAATATTCTTTCGGCAAGTATTCACGGAAATGGCAGCGTCACGCCTACCCCTATGCCGTGGTCGAAAGCGGAGACTGCACCGAGATTCAGGAATTTGAATACACGGTGGTAAAGTTATCCAAGCCGTCAAAGAAAAGACCGGTAATGACCGGGATGATATTTCCGGAGTCATACTCATACAACCATGAGCAATCCCGACAGTTGTTGCAAGGGATATGCGAGGCATTGATTGATTTTATCGAATGCCGGAGACATCTCATAACCGACCGACGCATATTCGGAGAAGAAAATCCTCCGGGATACGTAGGCAGTCCGGTGGATATAGCATTGCTTATGTGATACTGAATCTCCGGAAGCTCACCGAATACGAGGAAATGAACTGATCTTTTTTCTGATTTTACTTCCCGTCCCGTCCGTGAGGATAGGACGGTTTCTTTTACCTTACATCACGCATGACATATGAAACAGCTGTCCGACTCCGACCTCTCCACGATATGCCGCTGCCTGTCACGCGTGCTTGACACGGCGGCTTTCAACCCGACTGACGCACGCTCGCTGAATGCCGCGCGGCAACTGCGCAGACTCATGCCGAAACTCAACCGAATAAACGACCGTAAAGAATGAACGATACCCGATACAACCCTTTGCAGGAGCATCTGACCACAGTACTCTCCGACCTGATACGTGAGCGCGAGGAGAAGAGCCTCACGCCGCTCTCGGTATCGATGACGGATATTCAGCACCGTCTTGTCTCCGACGTAAAGGAAGAGCTTAACCGCATGGTGAAAGATGGCATACTGACGTTCCACCGCACCGTCAACGACGTGACATTTGAATTTACTCCACCGAAATAGAACTAAACAATCTTACCCATCATGAAATCATACTCTGACGCAAGGAGGCTGGCGCAGGACATCCTGCCTAATCTCCCGTTGCAGTTCTCGCACGACCGGATAACATACCGCCTGAATCTGTACAACGACGATGACGGTTGCTCGGTGGCCGAATATGCCGCTTTCAACAACCCTCCGATATTGTCTGTCAGACTCGACAGCAGGGACATATGCCGCGCCGCCACAATGCTTCTCGCCGATTACCAGAGACTGCGCGACAAACATCCGCGATTGAAGAAAGTAAATATAATGACATGAGTGAACCACGCAACGGATTTGTATTCTACCAAAGCTGGTGGACTGCAATCGTGAATCTGCCGAGAGATATTCAGGGAGAAGTGCTCACAGCCATAATAGAGTATGGCTTATACGGAGAAACAACTGATAATCTGAAGCCGATTGCGAGAACAGTGCTGGAATTGGTGAAGCCACAGATCGATGCAAACAACACGAAATATGAGAATGGAAAGAAAGGTGCTGAATACGGGAAACTTGGTGGCAGACCGAATAAGTCAGAAACCCCAGCAAAACCCCAAGAAAACCCCAGAGAAACCCCTAAAGAATAAAGATAAAGATAAAGTAGAAGATAAATCTTCTCCCCCCATACCCCCCGAGGGGGTTGGCGGCGGTTGCGGCTGGAGAGAGGAACTGTCGGGGAAAATCTTTTTAAAAAA
>OFFN01001365.1_pt1 | contig 12624 bp, 16 predicted proteins | sample 1521381 | NCBI WGS metagenome assembly OFFN01 (sample SAMEA3504112, study PRJEB24116) | mouse gut metagenome | biome: mouse gut; feature: mouse-associated habitat; material: faeces | place: Denmark | collected 2011 | reverse complement strand
AATATATTAAATTCTATTTTAAGAATTTAACAAAGAGTAATAGCAAGAAATCCCTTAAATAAAATTCCTATTTTTTCAGTTGGTAGAAATTATAAAATGCTGCGTTTTTTGCAATAAGTGTTTCAAATGTGCCATGCTCAATGATTTTTCCGTCTGCCATAAAGATAATTTCATCATAGAGTTCAAGAATATCTTTGCTCATATTGTGAGTAATAGTGAGTAGCGTTAAATCAGATATTGCTAACAATCTGCTTTCAATATCATACGCAGTCTGCATATCAATAGCAGACGTACCCTCGTCTAAAATTAACAGTGGCTTTTTACGAATTAAAGCCCTTGCTACAGCAATTCGTTGTTTTTGCCCGCCGGAAAGGTTATTACCGTTCTCCCCAACATGATATTCAAGTCCGTTTGGTACTTGCTCAATGAAATGCAATAAGCCACTATCAGACAGTGCAGATTGTAATTCTTCGTTGCTAAAATCTTCGTGTAAGCAAATATTGTCTAAAATGCTTTCGTCAAACATATAGACGTTCTGATGAATGACAGACGACAAGGCGGTTATTTTATCAATATCCGCAATGAAAAGATTATCTTTATCATACAGAACATTACCTTTGAAATCAGAATAATATCCGGCAATCAGTTTGATAAGCGTAGATTTTCCGCAACCACTTTTACCGACAAAGGCATATTTTTTTCCTTTTTTAATGGATAATGAAATACCGTTTATGACTTCATTTTCTTTATCATAAGAAAAATGCAAATCCTCCACACAAATCATATCATTGAAAGTAGGGGGTTTTTTTGTATTTGTGTCTTGCTTCCGGTAATCTGAAAATTCATTTAACTTCTGTGCAATCGGCTTTATACTCTTGATTTTAGGAATATTACTAAAAATGATTAAAAGCGGATTTGCAAGATTACTGCTAACCTGTACCATGCCTAATAAGGCTCCTGCGCTGATACGTCCGATAATAATGAAATATGCTGAAAGAAAAACAACAACAACTTGAACAAGAAGCGCAAGAACCATAGAAACCGCTTCATTTGCAGCAATCGCTTTGTCAACTAAATATTTTGCTTTTATCGTGTCCTCATTACTTGTTTCAAATCGTGAAAGGACATATTTTTTCATTCGGTACGACTTGATAATTTCAAAGCCGGATAACAGGTCTTTTACATGATTTGTAAAAGAGGATAGCATATCAGAATATTTGTCCTGCCGTTTAGAGAGCAGTCCTCCGAACAGACTGGGGACGATAAGCATAATGGCGATTGCAATAATTACGCATACCGTAACGATAATGTCAAAGTAAATCATTACAGCAAGGGACGCTATGAAAATAATCGTGTATTGAATGACTTGCAGGAGAGGAAGTAAAAAATTGTCCTCTATCATTTTTACATCATTCGTAATTGCAGATAAGTAATCTGCGGTATTGTTTTTGGAGTAATCCTCAATCGTGTGTTTCTCAATTCCCATAAAGGTTTTAGAACGGACAGCTTTCATAATCTTGCAGACAAATTTTTTGCTGAACAAAGATTGTAGGTACATAAATACTCCCATAAGCGCAAAGTAGGCTAAAGAAAAGAGTAGTATTCTGATAAAGCCGTCCATATCGCCCATATCTACAATGTCCATTACCTGTTGCAACAAGATAGCGATAAACACATAGGATAGAGAACTGATAGCAGTAAATAATACGGTAAGGAAAAGCAGAAATTTGTATTGTTTTAAGTATCGAATCATATAGCGGTGTCCTCCTATTTTCTGTTGAATATCAAATCACAAACAAGCCCTGTCGCACCCAAAACAAACAGACAAGTAGCTGTTGATTTATAGCCCTTTTCAGATAAATGTGCAGCACCTATCATCAGTCCGATTTCTGCCGCAGCAGATACCGATTTAGATACAATGCGGAATGAACGCTTTTTCCATGCTTCATTTGCAACAACTTCAATTTTGTTTGTAGCATTTTCGATTTTTTGGTCTAAGTTCGACATAGTATTCTCCTTTCATACATTTAGACGGTATGTATATGCTTAAAAAATAATACCTTACGAATGAATGTAAGATTTGAAAATAAAACTGCCTTTCTCAAGGCAATTTTATTTACTCGCCTACGTTTAAGCGTTCAAAGTAATTCTGTGCCATACCGAAAATTTCATCATCAATAATCGGCAAGTTCATATTATCCAACAGGTATTTGATAAATGCAAACTTTGAAATCAGTTCTTCCGGTGTAGCGGGATAGACAGAGGGAATTAACCAAAAGTTTGTAAGCAAGGGCAAAAGTTCGGATAGTTCTTTTGCATACTCGGTCTGGATAGAACCGTCCTCTATCCCCTCTTGAATAAGCTGTAACCAAAGAGGGGCAATCAATTTTCTATTTGTGTCAGCCAGTTCTGCTAACAAACGGGGGTTTTTCAAAAGGGGAATACTTTGTTTGCCAAGCTCTGTCCTATCAATATCGACATGGTTTAGCTTAATGACTTCTCGCATTTTCTGTAGACCATTCAAGTTCTTCTGCTTCTGAACGGTAACAAACGGGTTATTATCAAAAAAGAGTTTTTCCCCCAATGCGTCGATAATTTCCTCTTTTGATTTGAAATGATGATAGATTGCTCCCTTAGTCAGTCCACCAAGCTCATTTACAATATCCTGTATAGTTGTATTGTCGTACCCTTTTTCCAAGAATAATCGCTGTGATACTTCCAATATCTTCTCAACGGTTACTTCTGGATATTTATTTCGTGCCACACCAATCCTCCTTTCTACTATCATTCGTTTGGTATGTAACTCATTATAATAAGTGAAGCAGATTTTGTCAAGATACATTCAGTAGGTATTTATCCTCTCTTTTTTACAAAACTCCTATAATATGTTCTATTTTGGCTAATAGTAGGTACTGTATAGACATATCCAAAAAGAAAGATGAACAGTAATATGGGCGTAATTTTCCCCGGCGGTGGACGGGCTTTTTTTGATGTGTCAATGACCGTCAGATTTTGTCGATACGTTTTGCGCTTCATGGCGGCTACCTCCTTTAGCCGCCGCTTTAACAAAAACCGCGTATTACTTTAGAGGATAAAAGAAACGGCGGCTTTGATCTCTCAAAAGCCGCCGTGTAAGAATAGGCGCATGAAAACCTCTGCTGTACGACGGCTTTTTTCTTTTGCCGTCGTGCGGCAGATTATTATTCTATATTCATTTCTAAATGACCCGTAAAGTTATCTCCTGTAATTCCGAAATAGTTTCCACCCTCCGGCAATGTTAATGTTTCTGAATAACCGTCGCTTGCTTCAAGTAAAACTACTGGATCATCACTTCCAGAAATCCAAAATACTTGTGCTGTTCCCTCGGTAATTTCCAAGTTGCAGGAAACGGAGATGTCCTTACCATTTTCGCGCTCAATAGAAGTCCCACCAAAGAGATATTCTGTTTTGGAAAAATCCTTATAGTCTGCTACATAAGTTCCAGTGTAATGATCGTCACCATACGTCCGCTTCCCTTTAAGAGATAAATCCCCTGTCAGTGTTGCATTTCCGGCTGATTGAACAACATTATTGTATTGATTCAGAATTTCGTCTTTTGAACAACCTGTGAGGGGCAACAGCATTAAAACACTCATTAGCAGAAAAGAGGAATATTTTTTCTTATGATACATATTATCAACCTTTCTGTTAGTTCCCATTAAATATGCAGTGACTTCATTCATTTCCCGGAGCCGTATAATTACGTTGTACTGCCATAGGCAGTTCATCATATTGCACTTCGCTCCACTCAAGAACACCCCGGACAGGCATCACTGTTAAACGAATAAAAGCACCTGCTTTTAATTCTTTTGATGTTCCAAATGTAATATCTTTTTTATCACCATTTTCATTATAAGCGGGAAGTGTATAAGAATAACTCATTCCTCCATCTCCATGAAAGTTAATAACCCCGCCATTTGAATCGCCTTGCTCTATTTTGTTGTTGTCAATTTGGGCGTAATAGTAAGTGCTGCCAGCTCCCGAAAGAAACCACATACAAAAGCCGACAAAGCCTATTACAACTACTGCTGCTATTGTAATTCCAATCATTATTTTCTTCTTCATTTTTATATCCTCCATTTACCAACCCTTTTTTGTTGCAGATTTTTTGCGTTTTTTGACGGTTTTCACTGGTGCATTCCCTTTTGCGGTAAATACAAATACGGCAGAAACCAGCAAAGCGACAGCCATACTGAATAAGCAGATCAAAGCGTTCCAATGTATGTCAGAATCATAACTTCGGTAATGGATCAGCCCTAAACTTGCGGTAACGGGATAAACATTTGCCAATGTTGCATTTCCGGAAGCAAACATACCGCCATATCCATAAACAAAAGCAATAATCGTTCCAATCATGTGCCCGCTCGGTATACGGGCGGCAAATGCAATGATCGGCATGACAGCAATATACAAAAACAGACAGTTTAGAATAATCTGAACAAACGTCTGTACTGCCACCTGTGCAGAAAGCCCCGGAAATCCCATCATCAAATCAGCGATTATCGTAAATACTGCACTTACCAGCCCAAAAAGCAAAGAAAGCAATGCACATACAAGTAATTTCCCCCATAATAAGCTGCTGTAAGAAACAGGAATCGTCATAATACTTTTCAGCGTATCGTCTTTCCCTTCCCTTGCTATGATATATCCGGCAATGAGGGCAATACACATGGGAAAAATCATGGTGACATTGTTCTTAATTACCTGTTCTACAAAGAAAGGAAACGTCCAGACCGTTCCGTCCATTGCCGTTGTGGAAAACAGTGTAAGAAGAACGGAAAGCAGCATTAGGAACACACCTGCCCATATCACATGATACCGTTTTAATTTCCATATTTCAGTCTTAACCATGCGAAACATCTCATTCATCCCCTCTCTTTTTATACATATAGTCAATCAATAAAACAGAAAGCAAAGCAATAACGGTTAAAATCATGATCGTCTGAAATGTTGTTGGAATTAAATATTCCAACATCCCCACGCCGCTCATAACCCCATGTGAAGTCAAATTCCCTGCACTCCAAAGGGTTGTTAGGGGAATCGGCATCAGCCAGCACATCAGTTTAGGCAGCGCACCAAAAGAAGATTCGGCTGTCAGACTTAAAACGCTGTAAAATACACATAATAAGACAGAAAACACATACGTCTTACTAAAGAAAACTACGAGAACAACTAATGGCAGCGTTCCCGCCGTAATAAAAATTCCCATTTCAAGAGCAAAAAATAATCTGTAGACAATGCTGTTTACTTCTGCAATTACCCCTCCGCAAAGAATGCCAATAAAAGCCGATGTGAGGCTGAAAATAATTCCAAAAAAGAATAAGACAATTATTTTTGCCAAAATCATCTGTGTGCTTGTGACAGGAATGGTACGCAGATTTTTAAAGGTATCATTATCCCGTTCCATAAAAAACAGCATGGCTGCAATCACACCGATCATGCACGGTAAGAGCAGTCCCACTCCATATCCCATGACAAACTGAAAATAATCGTTAAAAATATCTATTTTGCTGTCATATTGTCCCGCCGTCTGCGGCATTGTCATCAACGCTGTTAATGGAACAGGAAACAAAAATGCAGAGAGGACAACCAGCAAAATGAATTTTTTACGTTTTAGTTTTGAAAATTCACACCTTACAAGTTTAAGCAATCCCCTCACCCCCTGTTACACGTTTGAAATAATCTTCAAGGCTTTCTTCACAAATATAGGCTTGTGATACTTCCAGCTCGTTCTCCACAAAAGCCGTTACAATCTTCCCAACAGAAATGTCTAAATTATGCAGCCGCATATTATGGTCGTCCTGTATGGTAAACTGGTTTTCATGGAAGATACGTTCTAAAATTCTTGCCGCCTGTGCTGTGTCAGAAACAGTAAAACGGATATGTTTGCTGCTCTTTGCTTCCAGTTCTGCAAGGCTTTCTTCTTCTAGCAATACGCCGTGGTCGATAATACCTATATCGTCAGCCAATAACGCAATTTCGGAAAGGATATGACTGGAAATCAAAATTGTTTTTCCACGCTCACTGCAAAGATCACGGATAAAGGAACGTACCTCTGCAATTCCGATTGGGTCAAGCCCGTTGATCGGTTCGTCTAAAATTAAAAGCTCCGGGTCGTGCATAACGGCAAGTGCAATCGCCAGCCGTTGCTTCATGCCAAGCGAATATTGGGAAAACAGTTTTTTATCTTTATAAGGTAGACCAACTAAATCAAGTGCATTTTTAATTGCGTTGCGGTTTGGCACTCCCCGCAGGGTAGCAAAAATCCGCAGATTTTCCGTTGCTGTCAGATTCGGATAAAAACCGGGAGATTCAATCAGAGTGCCGATACGGGGCAGCAGCTTTTTTTCATTCGCCGCTAAAGGTTTCCCCCAAATCGTGACTTCCCCGGAAGTGGGCTGTGTCAGCCCAAGCAGCATTTTCATTGTCGTTGTCTTTCCGGCTCCGTTTCTGCCAAGCAGACCATAGATACGTCCTTTCTGAACATGGATATTCAGATCGGCAACGCTTTTCTGTGTTCCGTATTGTTTGGTAAGATTTTTTGTTTCAATTACATATTTGCTCATTGCGAAACCTCCTTTTCATGTCTGCTATTCTATCACGCCAATCTTGCATTAACCTTGCACGAACCTTGCATTAACCTTGCAATTTGGGGAAAACAGATTTTTACAAAGAATTACTCCCGCCATGTAGGGCGGGAGCTGGTTAGTCTGTCAGAGGGAAAAGCAGGGTAAAAACGGTTCCTTTCCCCGGTACGCTGTCTACTGTTATGGTTCCGTTCAATTTTTCTACAAGCTGGTGTACGATAGACAGACCAAGACCGCTGCCTTTTTCAGACCGCCCTTTATCGCATTTGTAAAGCCGCTCGAAAATATGCTTTAAGTCCTCCTTGTCAATTCCCACTCCATTATCACGCAAAAGAATTTTTATGTTCCCGCCCTGCCCGGATAAAGAAATTTCAATTTTATCTGCGTGGCTGTGGGAGATTACATTCTGTATCAGATTGTTTAATATCCGCATATATCCGTCCGGGTCAATACTTACCCGGAAAGGCTGCTCTGGAATATCAATCGAAAAATCCACCTGTGTATCTTCAAATATCGGTATCCAGTCAATCAGTATGTTCCGTGTCAGTTCTGTTAAATCAACGGTGGATATATTCATGGAAAATTCATTTGATCCCAGCTTAAACCAGTCAAACAACACATCTATATATTCTTTTAAGTCATGTGCTTTTCGTCGGGCAGTTTCTATATAGTCGTCGCGTTCCTTTCCGCGAGCGATCCCTTTGTGTGCGGCATCTAAATATCCGATCAGTGTAGTAAGCGGTGTCCTTACATCATGGGAAAGGCTCGTCATAAGCTGCCTGTTTGTTTCTTCTGTCTGATGATAAGCTAAAAGTCTGCTTTCGTAGGAGAGGATAATATCGTTGATCTCATAAGCAAGAGGGGCTACAAGCTCATGTGTTTCTGATAAAATCCGTCTGTTTCCATTCCCTTTTTTTACATCTTCTAAAGCGTCAACCATTTCCAAAATCTGTTTTTTCACACGCCGGACAATAAGCAGGGAGCTGCAAACTGGAAAAAGGACAGCGACAATTATAATCATAATGACAATCTCTATATACACCCCTCATACCTCCTTATTGAAGCGGTAGCCAATCCCTTTTACTGTCTGTATATATTTGGGGGTTCCGGGATTTTCTTCTACCTTTTTTCGTAACCGGCTTATAATTGCCATGATATTGCTATCATCATAAACATAATCTTCTCCCCATACTTTTTCATAAATCTGCTGTTTGGTCAGTATTTTTCCTTGATTTTTGGCAAGAAACAGGAGCAGGTCAAATTCTTTTGGCGGCAGCTCAAATTCTCCGTTTACCGTGATAATGGAACGGCTGTTAAAGTCGATAGTCAGTCCGTCAAAATCAAATGTCTGTGACTGCCCCTCTTTTTGATTGAAACGGGTATAGCGTCTTATCAGTGAAACAATGCGGGCAATCAGCTCGTCCATATCAAAAGGTTTCGTTAAATAATCGTCGGCTCCTGCCCGCAGCCCCCGCACTTTTGAAGCACTGTCATTTTTTGATGTGAACATCAAAATCGGCAGGCTGTTTTCTTTTCTGATCTGTTCTAATGTTTCAAACCCGTCAAAACCGGGCATCATTACGTCCAGTATGACAAGCTGGTATTCTTTTTCTTTTAGTTGCAGCAAGCCGGATTTGCCGGAATAGCAGCAGTCAGCTTCGATACATTCCTGTAAAACGCTTTGCTTGATTAGTGTGCAAAGCTCCTTGTCATCATCTATCACTAAAATCCTATTCATGCTTTTTCGTCCTTTCTGCTTTCATGCGGGCATCTGCTGGCTTCTCCGCGTCTTTTGGTATCAGCCATAAGCGGCTGAACTTTGCTACTCCGGGTATGCGATTTTCCTCGCATAGCTTCTGTACCCGTCTTTCTGAAATGCCCCATTTCCTCGCTGCTTCCGGGGCAGAAATAAACTCTAACATCTTCATTCACCCTTTCTCTAATCTATGTCAGTATAATTATATGCGTCCAGCCGAATGACTTCAAGTGGCATTTGCATATTACGGGAATTATTTTGGCTAATCAATAGAACTGTGTAGACATATCCAAAAAGAAAGGTGAACAGTAAAATGTAATAGGGTGAATGAATATGGCAAAAAGACCAGTACCGAAATATGATTTTAAGGCTTTCGGGGCGGCAATTAAAGCCGCACGAAAAGGGCGCAAGGAGAGCAGGAAAAAAGTGTGTGACGAAATGTATATTTCCCCACGTTACCTTGCAAATATTGAAAATAAGGGGCAGCACCCCAGCGTACAGATATTTTTTGAGCTTATGCTCCGTTATGATATATCCGTAGACCAGTTTCTTTTTTCGGAAAAGGAAGCGGAGAAGTCCACGCAACGGCGGCAACTTGACGCCTTGCTTGACAGCATGGATAAAAAGGACTTGACGATTATCACCGCTACCGCTAAAGGAATACAGGAAACCAAAGGGACAGACGATTAACCGCTGTTCCCTTTTTCCGTTGTTATTTAGAGAAGTTGCAGCCGTTTTTGTGCTGCAATATTTTTTTGCGCTAAATTCAAGAGATAATGCAACAAATACGCTCTTTTTGAGGGGATAGTAAGTAAAGCAGCAAGCATAGGAAAAGAGTACCCTTTTCCGTATTTCTGCCCGCCCTGTCGGTCAGAAATTGCTTGTTGGGAAGTGTCCCAAACCCTCTATGAAAACGGAAAGGAGCGAAAACCCATGAACGGACGGAAAAGAAAAATACAGGTCAAATTCTATGTGACAGAGGAAGAAAGGAAACTGATTGAGGAAAAAATGAAGCTCGTCCCCACAAACAACATGGCGGCATATCTGCGGAAGATTGCCATTGACGGGTACATTATCCAAGTAGACCACACGGACATAAAGGCAATGACAGCGGAGATACAGAAAATCGGGGTAAATGTTAATCAGATTGCACGTCGCGTAAACGCGACGGGGAACGCCTACAAAGAGGATATAGAGGAAATCAAGGGGGTGCTTGCGGAAATATGGCGGTTACAAAGATTAAGCCTGTTAAAAGCACTCTAAGCAAAGCCCTTGACTATATCGAAAACCCGGACAAGACGGACGGAAAAATGCTTGTGTCCTCTTTCGGCTGCTCCTATGAAACGGCAGATATTGAGTTTGAATATACATTGTCCCAAGCACTCCAAAAGGGGAACAATTTAGCCTTTCATCTGATACAGTCCTTTGAGCCGGGGGAAGTCGATTATCAGAAAGCCCATGAAATCGGAAAGCAGCTTGCCGACGCGGTAACAAAGGGGCAGCATGAATATGTACTCACGACGCACATTGACAAAGGACACGTCCACAATCACATTATTTTCTGCGCCGTAAATTTCGTAGACCACCACAAATACAATTCCAACAAAAGGAGCTATTACGGCATACGGAACATGAGCGACAAGCTGTGCCGGGAGAATGGCTTGTCCGTCGTCGTCCCCGGCAAGGGCAGCAAGGGAAAGAGCTATGCGGAGTACCAGGCAGAAAAGACGGGTACAAGTTGGAAAGGCAAGCTGAAAACCGCCCTTGACGCGCTTATCCCCCAAGTTTCCAGTTTTGAGGAATTGCTAACGCGGTTACAGGCGGCGGGCTATGAGATAAAGCCGGGGAAATATGTGTCATGCCGCGCCCCCGGACAGGAACGCTTCACACGCCTTAAAACCCTCGGCGCAGACTATACAGAGGAAGCTATAAGGGAACGGATAGCGGGCAGACGGGCAAAAGCGGCGAAAGCTCCCAGAGAACAGCGCGGCGTGTCGCTGCTTATCGACATTGAGAACAGTATCAAGGCGGCGCAGAGTAAGGGCTATGAACAGTGGGCGAAAATCCACAATCTGAAACAGGCAGCTAAAACCATGAATTTCTTGACGGAACACAAGATTGAACAGTACGCGGATTTAGTCAGCCGGATTGAGGAAATGTCAGCGGAAAGCGGACAGGCGGCAGACGCATTGAAGAACGCGGAAAAGCGGCTTGCGGACATGGCGGTGCTTATCAAGAATGTTTCCACCTACCAAAAGACAAAGCCCGTCTATGACGCATACCGCAAGGCAAGGAACAGGGAGAAGTACCGCGCCGGACAGGAACAGGCGATTATCCTACATGAAGCCGCCGCAAGGTCGCTGAAAGCGGCGGGCATTGCAAAGCTCCCGAACCTCGCCGCGCTGCAATCGGAATATGAAGCCCTCCAAGCGCAGAAAGAAGCCCTTTACGCCGACTATGGGAAGCTGAAAAAGAAAGTCCGGGAATATGATATTATCAAGCAGAACATTGACAGCATTTTACAGACAGAGAAACAGCCAGCACGGGAACAGCAGACAGAGCGCGGATAATGCTTAAACTATAAATGAGAAAATCCGAAAGTTGTACAAATAGGAAAACAAGTTCGATTGATTTTTGTGCATATTATGATTTTGCTCATTTATAGTCCTAAAGATATTGAATTTAGAACTTAGAAATCATATAATAAGAACTGTAAATTCATAATTAGGCAAATCGGAATTTGGAGGAGGAAAAGAATGGAATTTAAGCTGATTTCCATAGCAAGCATGATTGCTTTTTATGGATGTTATTTTTTAAAAATGTTTCATCAAAAAAAGCAAGGAATACAAACAGACCAAATTGGAAAGGACAAAATCGGTTTTGTAAAATTTGTGGAAATCACAATGAAGATTGCGGCTATTCTTGTCTTTATAGCGGGACTTGTCAGTATTTTCCTTGAAACGGGGCATAGTCTTACTGCTATTCGAGTTATGGGCGCAATAATAAGTGTTGGAGGAACGGTTATATTTATTGTTGCAGTATGGACTATGCGGGACAGTTGGCGGGCGGGAGTATCCAAAACCGATAAAACAGAACTTATAACAAACGGTATTTACCATATCAGCCGTAATCCCGCCTTTCTGGGATTTGACCTTTTGTATATTGGTACACTATTAATGTTTTTTAACTGGATTTTGTGCTTCTTAACTGTATTTGCGGTCACTATGTACCATTTGCAGATTGTCAACGTCGAGGAAGATTTTTTACTTGCTACATTTGGAAATGAATATTTGAAATATAAGAAAAAAGTTTGCCGTTATATTGGCAGAAGAAGATAAAGTCAAATTTGGAGGAATTATCTATGGCTGACGATAAAAGAAAATTAACAGAAAAAGAATTGAAACGTAAAAATGACTTTGAAAAAATAAGCTCTGAAATGCAACAAAAAGGATATAAAATGAAAAATGTGGTTATCAATACGCAAAAGGCAAAGTATTTAGCTCTTTTAGTCATGTTTCCGTTTATGGCTTTAACATTTTGGCTCTACAATAAGGTGAATGGTTTTAATTTAGATGGTATTTCCTGGGGATATGCTGTGGCGTTGCCTCTGCTTATTTTATGCCTGATTATCGTGCATGAGCTGATACATGGAATTACCTGGGGGATTTTTGCAAAAAATCATTTTCATGCGATTGATTTCGGAATCGTTTGGAGTACATTATCTCCATATTGCACTTGCTTCGAACCATTGAAAAAATGGCAATATCTGTTAGGAACGGCTATGCCTACATTGGTTTTAGGAGGCGGGGGTGCAGCGGCTGCGGTGATGACAAATCAGTTACTGCTGTTTTTTGCGGCAGAATACATGATTTTATCAGGTGGCGGAGATTTTCAACTTATACTGAGAAGTATATTAACTGATAAGCGAGAAAGTTTGTATTGCGCCCATCCTTACGAATGTGGTTTTGTTGTTTTTGAGAAATAGGAACGAATACTACAAATTCACACTTGTAGGACAAAAGAAAATCGGGACGCGGCAGCTATCAGATAGCCACCGCGCCCCGGTTTTTTATGGGTGCAGAGATTGGATTGTTACGCAATAGGACGGCATTTTCGGGGATAAAGGTATAAAGTATCGCCTGTCTAATTTTCCCGCCCGGAAAGCCCTGTAAATCAAGGGATTTTCCGCGCCTACTGCGTAACAGGGGCGCGTCTTTTCCTCATGCGCTCGGCGGCTTGTCT
>OFFN01001342.1_pt1 | contig 12865 bp, 8 predicted proteins | sample 1521381 | NCBI WGS metagenome assembly OFFN01 (sample SAMEA3504112, study PRJEB24116) | mouse gut metagenome | biome: mouse gut; feature: mouse-associated habitat; material: faeces | place: Denmark | collected 2011 | reverse complement strand
CGGGAAACCCCAAACGAATAGCCTGCAAAATACTGAAAATCAAATATTTACAAAAATGAAAATTTGCAAACAATGTAAATATTAGATATTTATAAATTTGAATTATTCTATTTTATACAACCTCTTGCGAGAGCATCAGAATACTGAAATCTTTATGTATTTTTTGGGGTTCTGCTCAATCTTGCGCACAAGGGAATCCACGTCATTGAGCAGGGAATCCACTGATTCATAAACGGCTCCGTCATGCATAAGCTTGCCGAGCGTCCCGTCCGGATCATTGATGTTTTCAAGCAACGACTTGAATGAAAGCACAAGCCCCTTTATGTCCGCCTCGTCAAGAGATGCAGCTACGGATGCAACGTCTGTCATTGCCGTATCCGCCTTATCCGCTATGCTTCCGATTTTCGTCGAGAGCGCTGCCAGATTGTCAATAAACAGATTCATCTGCTCGGATTTGCCCTGTATGGATGACGATACCTTGCTTATGTCCCTCATTGTCCTCTCCAAATGGGCAAGGGTTGACGAAATGTTCTGCTGGTTTGTTTCGCAGAGCATGCGGTTGACTCCTGTTACGGTAACGCTGAGACTGTCGAGAGTGTTGCTGACTTTCCCGAGCAGCGGTCCTATGCTTTCAGTAAGGCCTCCTATGAGGTCCGGTGCAGATGCCGGCTCAAGTGCATCCCCATCCTGGGCAAAAGTCTCCGCATTTCCGAGGTCAATCCTGATTCCTTTGCCACCCATTATGTCAACGCTGTATATGGTCATCCGCGAATCGGAGGGAATGCGGAATTCCTTCAATATGGAGCATGTCACCTCGAAATCACCAGCCTCGTTGTCATATGTCACGGATGACACCTTGCCTGCCTTGTATCCCTTTATATATACGGGCGCGGAAGCTACAAGCCCTTCCACATTGCCGTAGCGCGAGACAAGTTCCATCTCCCTGTCCAGTATGTCTTTTCCGCGGAGATAATTTATAACGAAGAATGCCCCGATGAGCACTGCAACGACAAAAACTCCGATTTTGAGTTCTTTTGTAATTTTCATTGTTATATTTCTTTATTGATTCCTTATTTGAAAAATGCGCGGCTACGGCCTGCATACGGTCCCGTCTTCCACTTTTACGACAAATGCTTCAGGGAATTTGGCTTTTACGGCTTTCAGTGCAGCTGATGCCTCCTGCTTTGTCCTGTAATTTCCCGACACATATTTATAGATATTGCTTCCTGGCGCCCTTATGGCCTTGGCGTCGATACCCTTGAACGCAGGGTCTCCCTTTTTGAGCTGCCTTCCCAGGCCCATTATCTGGATTCCGTAATATGGCACTTCTGCAGCTTTTTCTTCCGTTATGGCAGAAGTCTCCGTATTGCTGCAATCCTGCACGGAGGTGCTTTCGGTTGCTCCAACAGAGGCGTCGCAGTGGGTTTTGTATGACCGGAAAGCCTTGAAAAGTCTTGAGGCCATCTCTTTCTGGCCGGCAGCCGATGCAAGGTAACGGTATTCGGAAGGGTTGCTGATGAATGCCAGTTCGATAAGGACAGCCGGCATCTGGGCTTCTACAAGCACTTGGAACACGTCCTGGTCAATTACCACAGGGCGCCTTGTGAGGGGCTTCTGTATGAGTTTGTCGACAACTTCTGACGCGAAAAGCAGGCTGCTCTCATAATATGCAGTCCATTGGAGCATGTGGCTTATATAGGATTCCGGAGAATTGACATCGAAGTCCGCATATTTTGCCTCATATCCGTCCTCAAGTACGATAACGCCGTTCTCCCGCTGTGCGACTGACATGTTTTTCTCGAAATAGTCAGTCTTGTTTTTGCCGTTCTTGGAATTCTTGCCGAGTATATGCACGGAAGTTCCGCATGCCGACTTGTTGCTGCTGCTGTTGCAGTGGACGGATATGAAAAGGTCCGCCTTGTTCCTTTTGGCTGTCATGGCCCTTTCGTGAAGTCCGATGAAAACGTCGCTGCTGCGTGTATAGACCACCTTTACATCCGGATATGCTTCCTTTATCATGTCGCCCAAAAGTTTTGAGACGGAGAGCACGATGTGCTTCTCATGTGTCTTTGAGGTTTGTCCCGGTGCACCGGGGTCCTTTCCTCCGTGCCCCGGGTCAATCACCACGGTCTTAAGGCCGAGATTCTTTCCCGATGGCTGGCAGAGTGCTCTTTCCCGCCCCGCTGCAAGCATCAGAAGGAGAAGTGCTCCGGCATATATCGCAGCTTTTATATGGTTCATTTTAAAGTCCAATTTGGTTATGATTGAAATAAGTCTTAAATTTGCGTTTTGCAAAAATAGCAAAAACTTGCAAAAACCGGAACACATAGGATATTAATTAATGTCTTCATATAATAAAGGTATATTCGGGAGATTGATGGAAAAATGGGGATTGGCAGTCGCTTTGCTGCTGGTTCTCAGCACTTTCACATTGTCTTCGCAAGACGGGAGACGGACGCGCAGGCAGAGGCTTAGTGCGGCGAGGACGGAAATCCCGGCTGACAGTGCCTCAAAATCCATGGCGGGAGATTCCGCTGCTTTCTCTCATGCGCACGCGGATTCTTTGGCTGCCGTAACCGCGGATTCCCTTGACATGCTGAGCAAGAGTTCTCTTGACGAGCCTGCTTTCACGGCTGCGAAAGACTCAATAATCGAGGATTTCAGCAACGGACGCCGCCTCATATATTATTATGGTGATGTAAGCGTCACTTATGGCAACATGAAGCTCAGCGCGGATTATATGGAATATGACCTGCAGACACAGACCTTGTTTGCAAGAGGCACGAAAGACAGCACGGGGACCATAAAGGGGCAACCCGTGATGGAGCAAGGGGGCAAGTCATACACCATGGAGGAGGTGAGGTACAATTTTGAAACGCAGAAAGCAAGGATTACCAACATGGTAACCCAGGAGCAGGACGGAATACTCCATGGAAAGAACATCAAGATGATGCCGGACCGCTCGATAAACATAACGAAGGGCAAATATACCGTATGTGATTGTGAGCATCCGCATTATTATCTGCATCTGAGTGCGGCGAAAGTGATGACCAAGCCTTCGCAGAAGACGGTGTTCGGCCCCGCCTGGCCTGTCATTGAGGATGTTCCGATTCCGATAGGGATACCTTTCGGCTTTATTCCGAAGCGCCCTGACAGGGCAACGGGAATACTCTTCCCTACTTTCGGTGAGGAGGCGTCAAGGGGATTTTATCTCAGGGATCTGGGAATGTATTTTGTCATCGGCGACTATTTCGACATAGCGATGACCGGTGACATCTACACCCTCGGCTCCTGGGCTGTGGATCTGAATTCCCGCTACAAGGTAAATTACAAGTGCAACGGCGGCTTTTCCCTCACGTATTCAAATGACCAGAGAGGAGAAAAAGGCAGCACCGACTTCTTCCAGACCAGGAACTTCGGAGTGCAATGGAACCATACGCAGGATCCGAAGGCACGTCCTGGAACCAGCTTCAGCGCATCCGTGAATTTCTCCAGCCCTTCCAACAACCGCTACAACTCTTCATCCATAAACGAGGCCCTTCAGAACCAGATAAGTTCTTCCATATCATATTCGAGAAACTGGAACGGCAAGATTAACCTTTCCGTCAACGCCCTGCATAACCAGAACTCCAGGGACAGTTCATATACATTCACCCTTCCGAACATAACATTCTCTGTCAGCAGGTTCTATCCCTTCAAGCAGAAGAACAGAGTCGGCAAGGAGAAGTTCTATGAGAAATTCTCGCTCGGTTATAACACCACCCTGCAGAACAAGATAAGCTTCAAGGCTTCTGAGTTCAACCAGCCGGGTTTCCTGGACAAGTTCCAGAATGGCATGAGCCATAATTTCCAGATTGGCCTGCCCAATTTCACCTTGTTCAAATATGTCAATGTCACGCCTTCGGTAAGCTATGGCATGAACTGGTTCTTCCGCAGGACCGACAAGGAATATAATCCGGACACAGGACGCGTGGAAGACGTAAAGGGCAAGGCCTTCGGCACTTTCGGGGCTACGCACAATTACTCCGGAAGCATAGCCATGAGCACAAGAATCTACGGACTCTTCAATTTCGGGAAACACCGCAAGCTGCAGGCCATAAGGCATGTTGTCTCACCGTCACTCAGTGCCAATTTCAGCCCCGAGAAAGGCACATATTTCAACGGATGGAGGACATTGACATACACAGACAAGAACGGTGACGTAAGGACACAGGACTACAACATCTACTCCGGGCAGCTCAATTCCGTACCGGGAAAAGGCAAGACTGCGGGGCTCAACTTCAGTCTCGGCAACAATTTCGAAGCGAAGGTACGTGACCTCAAGGACACTACAGGCACCGGGACAAAGAAAATAAAGCTCATCGACCAGCTGAATTTCTCGACAGGATATAATTTCCTTGCGGACTCTTGCCGAATGAACAATGTGGGCGTGACAATGTCAACTTCCATTTTCGGAAAGCTCGGCATCAACGCCAACGCCAATTTCGACCCGTATGCCATCCTTGTGAACCAGAACAATCCTTCAGGACGTAAAATCAACCGCTTCGCGGTACAGGAGGGCCAGGGACTTCTGCGCCTTACCAATGCGAGCGTGTCACTGTCATACTCTCTCTCAGGGGAAGGGAAGATAAACGGGAATGACGGCACAAAACAGGCTGGAGGCAACCCCGCTGACCATTATACGAGGATTTATTATCATCCGGTAACCGGTGAATATATCCCTGGAGGATGGCTGTATTATATGAATCCGAACGTGCCTTGGTCCGTCAATTTCAACTATTCGTTTTCATACAGCAAGACCTATCAGTACTCCAACGGGCAGGTCATACAGAACAACAGATACACTCAGACTCTCGGGCTTAGCGGAAACGTGAAACTGACCCCGCGCCTGTCTTTGCAGATGAGCACGAACCTGGACATCATGGCGTTCAGGCTCAGCAGCACGCAGCTTACGGCTACATATGACTTGCACTGCTTCAACATCAATGTGTCATGGATTCCTAACGGCAAGTGGGAGTCCTGGAGTTTCCGCATACAGGCGAATGCTGCGGCTTTGGCAGACCTTTTGCGCTTCCGCAAGAGCAGCAGCTTCTGGGACAACAATTTCTGATAAAATCGCGTCTGGGGTTGCATTTTGCGATTTTTTCATTACCTTTGTGTGTCCTGAAACTCTGCATGGAGTTTTCAATTCTTATAATTAATGGAATTTTCAATGGAATGGCTCGTTTCATTCCGCTCAAAATCTTTACAAATATTTTATGCACAACATTTTCGATTTGAAAGAAATGGATACGGACAGGCTCCGTTCTCTTGCTTCTGAGCTCGATGTAAAAGGGTTCAAGAAAATGGAGAAGGACGATCTGGTTTATGCTATCCTTGACAAGGAGGCAGAACAGAACGCCAAGAATGCCGGGCCGGACAAGCCAGCCAAAAAAAGAGGGCGTCCTAAAAAGATAGACAAGCCTGCGCAGGCAGAGCAGCAGAAAGATGCTGCGGCGCCTAAGGCAGAGCCTGAGGCTGCCCCAGAGGCAGCAGCGGTTCAGGAAACCGCAGCGCCGCAGCCTAAGAAACGTGGCCGTAAACCTAAGAGTCAGATACAGGCTGAGACAGCAGAAAAGAGACAGGATGAGGCAACAGTAACGGTTCAGCAGGCAGAACAGCCGGTTGCGGCAGCAAGCCTTCCGGAGCAGCGTGAACAGCAGCAGACTGGGCAGCAGAAGCGTCAGAAGCGTACCAGGATAAACAATAATGCACCTCAGCAGCCTGCTGCGCCGGACCAGATTTCTGATGTCAACGAAAATGTGCAGAAAGAAGAGCCTGAGCATCATGACCAGCAGCAGAGGACTCAGCAGAACGAGTACAGGCAGCAGAATTATCAGAACAACAGGCGTAACGGACGCGATTACAACAACAAGAACGGATACCAGCAGCAGGGAGGCAATGAGCAGAACAGACAGCGCCAGGCCGAGCCGAAACTGGAATTTGAAGGAGTCGTGGAAGCTACAGGCGTTCTTGAGATAATGCCGGACGGCTACGGTTTCCTCCGTTCGTCAGATTACAACTACCTCAATTCTCCGGATGACATCTATGTCTCGCAATATCAGATAAAGCAGCATGCCCTTAAGACAGGCGACACTGTGACCGGAGAAATCAAGCCGCCTAAGGAGGGCGACAAATATTTCCCGCTCGTCCGCATCAAATATATCAACGGACGCACGCCTGAATTCATAAGGGACAGGATTCCTTTCGATTTTCTCACTCCTCTCTTCCCTGAGGAGAAATTCAATCTTCTCGGCAACGGGCACAATGACATGTCATGCAGAATCGTTGACATGTTCACACCGATAGGAAAAGGACAGCGCGGACTCATAGTGGCGCAGCCGAAGACCGGTAAGACAGTGCTCCTGAAATCCATCGCGAATGCCATCGCGGACAATCATCCGGAAGTATATATGATTGTGCTCCTGATAGACGAGCGTCCTGAGGAGGTTACAGACATGGCACGCAGCGTGAAAGCCGAGGTGGTTGCATCCACTTTCGACGAGCCTGCCGAGCGCCACGTGAAAGTTGCGAACATGGTGCTTGAGAAAGCAAAGAGGATGGTTGAATGCGGACACGACGTTGTCATTCTTCTTGATTCAATCACACGACTTGCGCGTGCATATAATACAGTACAGCCGGCATCAGGAAAAGTCCTTTCCGGAGGTGTCGATGCCAATGCGCTCCACAAGCCTAAAAGGTTCTTCGGAGCCGCCAGGAACATTGAGAACGGAGGCTCGCTTACTATTCTCGCGACAGCTCTGACTGACACAGGCTCAAAAATGGACGAGGTAATCTTCGAGGAGTTTAAGGGAACAGGAAACATGGAACTGCAGCTTGACAGGCGCCTGGCCAACAAGCGCATCTTCCCTGCAGTGGATGTCACCTTGTCAAGCACAAGGCGTGACGATTTGCTCTACTCCCCTGCCCTTGCGAACCGCATCTGGATTATGCGCAAGTTCCTTGCTGACATGAACTGCATCGAGGCGATGGAGCTGCTGCAGAACAGGATGACCCGCTACGGCACCAATGAAGCCCTGCTCCAGAACATGGACAAGGAGGAAATGTAACATAAGATATTACAGAAAAGGACTGGCCCCGCTGGAGACCAGTCCTTTTTTTGTGTTTTTGGGAATTCCGTTTGTCCTACTTTTTAAGGTCAGACTTGACTTTCTCCTGAGTCTGCTTTATTTCGGACTTTATTTGCTTGCTGCCTTCCTTGACATCGGACTGTGCTTTCCTGATATCTGACTGCACGTCCTTGATGCCGGACTTCATGTCCTGAATCTGCTTGTCAAATTTTGCCTTAAGCTGGTCAGGAGTCAATCCTTTGGTCTCAAGCTCATGCTGGCCTTTTTTGATTTCGTATTTGACCTTGTTGTCGAACTGCTCGACCTTGTCATATACGTCAGCCTTTGCCATGGCTCTCTTGTAATGGCGGAGCGCGCTTGCCTGGTCAGGATAAGTATATACCCTCTCGACCCTTATGCATTCGTTTCCCTCATAAACATAAGTGGTAACATCTATGATTCCGTCATTGATTCGCGTATAGACGACATTATTGCCGATTACCTCGACTTTCTGCACGTCCGAACTGCGATTCCTGACAGCCTCTTTGATGATTTCCTTCTCCTGTTTCTTCTGGCAGGATTTTTTCCCGCAGGACCTGCCGCAAGCTGCAACTGCCATAGCGGCGAGGATGCAACCGATAATCAATAAAACATTTTTCATAACAACCAATAATTAATCAACGCAGCGGTCTCAGTCAATTATTGTGCCTTGAAATGTTTTTACGGACATATGTGCACGTCCTGCGGTAATTTCATCAATACTGGTCCCAGCTCTTTATCTGGATGTCATCTATTGACATCGCGCAGAATGCACGTATGAAGGCTGTCGCCAGACGTGCGTTCGTAATGAGCGGAATATTGTAGTCAATGGCTGCACGCCTTACATGGTAGCCGTTTGTAAGCTCCTTGTGCGAGAAATTCTTCGGAATGTTTATCAGAAGATCAATCTCCTTGTTTGCAAGCATCTCCAGTGCAGGACGGTATTTTGAGGCAAGCTCAGGGTCCTGTACTTCCGTCGGCCAGATCACGCGCTGCGCAGGAACATCATTCTCATTGAGATAACGGCATGTTCCCTCTGTCGCAAACAGGTTGTATCCCCTCTGATGGAGCAGTCTGCATGCACCGAGAAGGTCGGCTTTCTGGAGCGCGTTTCCGGATGAAATCAGAATGTTCTTCTTAGGAATCTCATATCCCACTGACATGAGTGAGTTAAGGAGAGCCTCGTTGAAATCATCTCCGATACATCCGACTTCTCCTGTGGAGTGCATGTCAACTCCGAGCACAGGGTCAGCCTGCTGCAGACGTGAGAACGAGAACTGCGAGGATTTGATGCCGACATAATCAAGGTCAAACGCAGACTTGCGCGGAGCAGTCGGCTTGAGACCGAGCATTGCCTTTGTCGCAAGCTCAATCATATTGATTTTGAGCACCTTTGACACAAACGGGAAGCTTCGTGAAGCCCTCAGGTTGCACTCGATTACCTTTATATAGTTGTCTTTCGCAAGGAACTGGATATTGAAAGGTCCGGTAATCTCGAGAGCTGCGGCTATTTTCTTGGCTATCTTCTTGATTCTGCGTACAGTCTCCACATAAAGCTTCTGCGGAGGGAACTGGATGGTGGCATCACCTGAATGCACACCGGCAAACTCGATATGCTCAGATATCGCGTAAGCTATTACCTCGCCTCCGTCCGCTACAGCGTCAAACTCGATTTCCTTGCATCTCTGCATGAATTCGGACATCACTACCGGATGCTTTTCAGACACTTCTGCCGCGAGGCCGAGGAACTCGGTCAGCTCCTCATGGTTGTAGCATACGTTCATGGCAGCACCTGAAAGCACATATGAAGGACGCACAAGCACAGGGAAACCTACCTGGTCAATGAATGTGTTTACCTCATCAAAATTGGTAAGTTCCTTCCACTTAGGCTGGTCGATGCCGAGAGCGTCAACGATTGACGAGAACTTGTGCCTGTCCTCAGCCTTGTCAATTGAAGTTGCCTTTGTTCCGAGTATTCCGACCTTGTTGCGGTCAAGCCTGAGGGCAAGGTTGTTAGGAATCTGTCCACCTACAGAGACAACCGTTCCGTGCGGCCTCTCCAGGTCATGTATGTCCATTACCCTCTCGAATGTCAGTTCATCGAAATACAGGCGGTCACACATGTCGTAGTCCGTAGATACAGTCTCAGGGTTGTAATTTATCATGACACCCCTGTAGCCCTGCTTGCGGATTGTCTGAAGGGCATTGACTGAGCACCAGTCAAATTCCACAGAGCTTCCGATGCGGTATGCGCCTGAGCCGAGAACGATAACTGACTTTCCGTCATTCTGATATGTGATATCATTGAAAGTACCGCCATAAGTGAGATAGAGATAATTCGTGGCAGCAGGATATTCTGCTGCAAGGGTATCAATCTGCTTGACGCACGGCACGATGCCCTGGGCCTTACGGAATGCCCTGACGATATCCTCAGCAGCATCCGTATCCATTCCCTTGTACAGGGCATTGGCTATCTGAACGTCAGAGAAACCCTGGACTTTGGCTTTTTTAAGCAGCTCGAGCGGCATTTTCTCGCAGCTGTCGTAGGCCTTGATTTCCTTGTGTGTATTGACGATTCCCTGAAGCTTATTGAGGAACCACTTGTCTATCTTTGTGAGATTGTGAATCTGCTCTACGGTGTATCCAGCCTGGAATGCCTTGCTTATCACGAATATGCGGTTGTCCGTAGGCTCATTAAGGGCTTTGTCTATGTCGTCAACCTTTATGTCCTTATTGCCCACGAAACCGTTTGCCCCCTGGCCTATCATCCTGAGTCCCTTCTGGATTATTTCCTCGAAGTTGCGTCCGATGGACATCACCTCTCCGACGGATTTCATGCTTGAGCCTATTTTGCGTGAAACTCCGGTGAATTTGGAAAGGTCCCAGCGCGGTATCTTTGCCACGACATAGTCAAGCGCAGGCTCGAAGAAAGCAGGAGTCTCCTTGGTAACGGAGTTCTTTATGTCGAACAGGCCGTATCCGAGACCTACCTTTGCGGCAACGAAGGCAATCGGGAAGCCGGTGGCCTTTGAAGCGAGGGCTGACGAGCGGCTAAGGCGCGCATTAAGCTCGATGACATAGTAATCCATTGATTCCGTGTCATATGCATACTGTACGTTGCACTCTCCGACGATGCCGATATGACGCACCATCTTGATTGCGAGGTCACGAAGATATGAGCATTCTTTGGCGCTGAGTGTCTGTGTAGGAGCAACTACGATGGATTCTCCGGTGTGGATTCCGAGCGGGTCGAAGTTCTCCATGTTGCAGATGGCTATGCAGTTGTCGTAGCGGTCGCGCATAACCTCGTATTCGATTTCTTTCCAGCCTTTGAGGGATTTCTCTACAAGCACCTGAGGCGAGAATGAGAACGAGCTTTCGCAGAGAGTAATAAGCTGCTCCTCGTTGTCGCAGAAGCCTGAGCCGAGTCCTCCGAGGGCATAGGCGGCACGCACGATGACCGGATATCCCAGCTCTGCTGCAGCTTTCTTCGCATCCTCGATTGTCTCTACCGCATGTGACTTGATAGTCTTGACATTTATCTGCGCGAGCTTCTCGTTGAACAATTCCCTGTCCTCAGTGTCCATGATGGCCTGTACAGGAGTTCCGAGTACCTTAACATTGTATTTCTCAAGTATTCCGTCCTTATGGAGCGCTACGCCGCAATTGAGGGCAGTCTGTCCTCCGAATGCGAGGAGGATTCCCTGAGGGGCCTCTTTGCGGATGACCTTTTCCACGAAATATGGGGTCACCGGCAGGAAATATACCTTATCGGCCACCTGGTCAGAGGTCTGCACAGTCGCAATGTTGGGATTTATAAGGATGGTCTCTATCCCCTCTTCCCTGAGGGCCTTGAGAGCCTGTGAGCCGGAATAGTCAAACTCGCCGGCCTGGCCTATCTTGAGTGCTCCGGAACCGAGCACGAGGACTTTCTTTATGCTGTTGTCTATCATGATGTTATTCTTGCTTGATTTATGTGTCACTTTATGTTTTGCGCCTTTTGCCTCATTTGCGTCTTGGAAGACAGGCCTTGGATTATGAGACCATGGCCAGGCGCATGTCCATGCTATAATCTGGAGATGAATTCATCTGTCATTGTGACATTCTCGTCCAGCCCGACGCAGACCTCAGGATTGAACTGCGCTCCGAAGAACGGCATGCTCTTGTGGCGCATTGCGTCAGCGGCCCCGTCATTGAGGTTTGTGAAGCATACCTCCCAGTCTGCCGGCACAGAGTCTTTGGCTACTGTATATGCGGCATTCTGAGCAGTTATGAAAGCACGGTTGCTGCCCTCTTTGCGCACCGGCTGGTTGGCACTCCTGTGAGGCCTCTTGAGCGGCTGCACCTTGCATCCTGCTGCAAGGGCGACCAGCATGTATCCGAGACCTGAACCGAATACAGGACGTCCTTCTTCCATTACTGTCCTAAGCATTTCTATTGTATGTGTGCATTCTGCCGGATTGCCCGGGCCGTCAGAGACAAATACTCCGTCATACTCGAGAGCCGTGAAATCATAGCCGTACGGCACCCTTATCACTTCCACTCCCCTTGCAAAGAGGCTTCTGATGATACTGTGTTTTACTCCACAGTCCACAAGTACGACTTTTTTGCCCTGTGCTACGGCCGCCTTGCTTCCGTTTGCATTGAGCACCTCTTTAGCAGGCCTTGCGTCGTATCTGATTACAGAGGCGCAGGTGACATCATCCGGAGTGGCTTTTGTGGCCTTTTTCTCCGAATCGCCAGCTGCGTCAGAACCTTCGGGTATGATGCATCCCGACATCTGGCCCTTGTCACGCAGAAGCTTTGTCAGCTCGCGGGTGTCAATGCCATAGATTCCGGTAAGCCCCTGCTCAATCATCCACTGCTCCAGGCTTTTCACAGCCTCCCAGTTGCTGTAGTCCTCGCAATAGTCGAATGCGACAAGTCCGCGTGGCTGTATTCTCAAAGATTCGAAATTCTTTGATACCTCCTCCGCCTCAAGCACCTCTGACGGTACTCCATAATTTCCGACCAGAGGATATGTCAAGCATAATATCTGCCCGCAATATGCAGGGTCTGTAAGCTGCTCAGGGTATCCGACCATCGATGTGTTGAATACCACATCACCGCAGCATTGGCGGTCGCAGCCGAAGGAATAGCCCTGGAATTCCATGCCGTTCTCCAGACGAAGTGTAGCTTTCTTTCTCATTTTCAAATCTTTATATTTAATTAATCTTTATTCTTTCCTGTTCCGTGGCGGTTTCCGTAATCTGCCGGATTGTACCTGCCGCATAAAAAAAGACCATTCCTCTAAAAGAGAAAATGGCCGGCAATAAAAGTAAAACGGGAAATGAAAACGGAATGCAAGGCATCATCTTGCAATGCGCTCACTGTCAAGTATGTGCAGTTGTCCGTCCGTTTACACATGGCGTTTACCTTTTCTGTTTATGCATCTTCCCGAAAGCCTTTTCCGCCCCGCAGAAAGATACATTCTTGCTTATCGGCGCGAAGATAGTCATTTTTGTCCGATTACTTCAAATAAAATTTCATTTTTATGATTTATATGCATACGTGGGGCACAAATCATTGGCTATTAATGTGATGTGTGATTGCGATTCCCCGATTCAGGGGCATCGTTTATAAGGAACTGATTATGTATTAATGAGTTGTGATTCTGCGGCAGTGTCCCGTCCTGAAAAAAGTTTACCACAAACCGTAAACTTTTATGCAATCAAAAC
>OFFN01001338.1_pt1 | contig 12894 bp, 9 predicted proteins | sample 1521381 | NCBI WGS metagenome assembly OFFN01 (sample SAMEA3504112, study PRJEB24116) | mouse gut metagenome | biome: mouse gut; feature: mouse-associated habitat; material: faeces | place: Denmark | collected 2011 | reverse complement strand
ATCCGCTTCAGCGGCATACAAATCAGGATTGTGAAATTTCTAATTTCACGCTGACTCCCATCTGCCCGCTTCAGCGGGCATGCAAATCAGGATTGTGAAATTTCTAATTTCACGCTGACTCCCATCCGCCCGCTTCAGCAAATGAAAAACGGCCTGCATTCGATCCTTTATACAAAGTACGAATGCAGGCTGCCTCATACTTCCTTAATCAAACTCTGTGATCCTCTTTGCCATGGCACGATAACGAAACCTTGCCATCTCGTTTTTCTTTAAAACATCTTCTTCCGTGCCGGTATACTGGCAGCGGATACAGTAATACTCCTTTTTATCCTTGTCATAAAACATATCAATGTCCAAATCTCTCATAAAACAGGAAGGACACCTATAATTTAATTTGCCTTTTCCAGCTTGAGCCATGTTGCAAACGCCTCCTTATCCTTTAACTTTGCGGTATAACCTAAGGTAAACATCGGTGAGAATGCATAGCCTTCTTTCATATAACCGGCCGCGCCCTCTTTCTCGGCACGCAGGGATACCTTTGTCTCAATCTCAGGTATCACGGCGCTGACACTCGTCGCACCTTCCATTACTTCCTCTCTGCACTTATATGCATAATCGATCTTCCTCTCCTCGCTGCCGTTTGTGATATGCAGCTTCACATTCGTCATATCTTCCGCATATTCCGTTGTTCCGTAACATGCTACCATGTATTCGTTGATCTCTACTTCCGCATCCGGATCGCTCATTTCCAAAATCTTTCTTTCGATCTTAATATCGGAACTTCCCTCTTCAAAAGAAATCACAGACTGCAGTTTCAAAGTCAGATCTTCAAATTCGATCTCTACCGGATCCAGCACAAGGCTTCTTACCTTTTCTTCCTGCACAAATTTCGCTTTCGTGCGGCACAGGCACAGATCCACTTCCTCTCCCTTATAGGTAAGCTTTGCGCTCCTTACGGTTCCTTCCCCTGCATAATGGGTAAAATAGCCCGCACGGTATTTTTCCTGAATCAGGAACGGGTAGGACGCATCGGTAACATGCTTCGTTCCGATACCTACCGGCCAATTCAATTTAGCGGCATAAGGTCTTAAGTCAACGATAGCGCCGCCCTGATCCATATTGACACAGACACGCATAAAAGGATCGCAGAACCAGAACAACTGCTTATCGGAACCATAGAGAATATCTTTCCAAAGCGCGCATTCCGGCTCCGTATACGTTTTCTTTTCCCTATAGTAGTCTGCAAACTCCGCCATGGTCATATCATCCAGCTTTCCCTCTTTCTTAAGCTGTCCGTAATATGCCATGCCGTCTTCATAAGATTTCAACAGAAGCTCATAAGGCGCTTCCCATCTTCCCATCTTATTCATCCAGCCCGGCCCTACAAAGACCATGTTATAAGCATAACCATTGTTATATTTTTCCAAAGAACGGTACTGATCGATCAAATTGTATAAATACGGAAACTCCCATGTCTCGGTATCATAGATCATACCGCGGAGTACGTTCTGCGGATGGGTTCCAAAGTTACTTCCGTTGCCGTCATAACATGCCAGCAAATCTCTGGAAAGATGCGGGATCGCTACGATTCCCGAGTCTTCGCTTTCATCCGCTGCAGGTGCGTGTACGTTTTGTTTGGATGGAATCCAGGGAGCCCAGGGGCCGCCGTCCATAAAAGTATACCAGGAATTGTTACAGGTATGATATGCTTTAGGGCCTTCCTCCCAACAGGTTGCCACCGCACATTTCACGGTAGGGTAAGTTTCTTTAATATAGTTTACCAATTCCGCATCCATATAGTAAGAACCGGTAGACTCCGGATAAAACCCGAAAGCGTCATGGAATTTTTCAAACACATCGTTTACAATGGATTTTTTATCTTCCATGGAGAACATCCAAATACAAAAGTCCTTTGTCTTATATTTCTCACGAAATTCCGTACAAGGAAGTCCCAATAAAGAAAGCGCGATCTCATCTCCATATTTCTCATGATCCGCTTTGGCAAGTGCGATCGCTTCCTCATTAAACAAAGACGCATAGGTCATCTGAATGGTTGTCCTAAGCCCGTTTTTGTGTGCAATCTCCTGCTGTGTCTTAAAGATATCCAAGGATTCCGTCAAAAGCGCTTTTCTTCCGATATCCTCTTCTTTTCCGTGTCCGGTCACCTTCTCCGCATACTCCGGAACCATTTCCGGACGATGAATGATGTTTACTACAAATTTATCCATTTTTACCTCCGTTCTCGCTCAATCCGCGAATATAGCGCTGACAAAATATCAGTGCAATATTCACCAATCGAAATCCATCAAATAAAACGTCTTTAGGGGAAAAAAACGGTAGTCATAACGGCTACCGCTTTTATCCTGCCTAATTTCCATATTAAGGTATCGAAAACATTAACCCTTAACAGCGCCGCCTGTAACACCTTCAACATAGTACTTCTGCAAGCACATAAAGAGAATGGTTACCGGTATAGCTATCAAAATACCGCCGGCACAGAATCTTGTAAAATATCCCTGATAGTCGCCGGTCCATAACCAACGCTGCATTGCCACCGCTACGTTGTAGCTCTTGGAATGACCGAATGCAACATAGGATGCAAACACATAATCGCACCACGGATTCATGAAAGCTACCAACGCCGCATAAATGATAATCGGCTTTGACATTGGGATGATCATCGTAAAGAACACCCTTGCTCTGGAAGCGCCGTCAATCCGCGCCGCTTCATCAAGCGCTCTCGGAATCGTGTCAAAATAACCTTTCGTTACATAATATCCCATACCGGAACTTGCTACCGAGATCAAAATCAATCCGGGAATTGCGCCTTCCTGTGTCAGGCCAAACTGTTTTAACAGGAAGTACAGACAAATCATGGTAAGGAATCCGGGGAACATTCCCAAAATCAACCAAAATCTCATCAGGAATGTACGTCCTTTGAAACGCATACGGGACAGCGCATAGCTGACGCATAATACAACGATCGTCTGCAGAATGGATACAAAGATCGCAATGATCAACGTATTCATATACCAACGTACAAACTGCGATTCTCCGCTAAACAGCCACTTATAAGAGTCCAGCGAAAATGTCTTTGGCAGAAGATATTCTACCATTCCCCCTCCGTTTTCATTATAAGAACGGAAACTCTGCAAAAACAGACACACAAAGGGGAATAACCAAATAATACTAAGAACGATCAAAAAAACATAAGTAATTCCATTGCCTATAGCTCTTTTTGTTTTCATACTCTTCATTATTGGAATCCCTCCTCATCTTTTACGGATGGCAGCATATTGTATACTACCAGTGAAATTCCTGCAACCACAACGAATACCGCGATACCAAGGACAGCCGCCATTCGGTAGTTCGTATCGTTTACCGTCATCTTGTACAGCCAGGTAACCAACAGATCCGTGTAACCCGCTTTATTGGTCAGCGCCAACGACGTCGGCCCACCTTGATTCAACAGGTAAATGATGTTAAAGTTATTGATATTTCCCGTAAACTGTGTTAACAGGAAAGGACCTGTAACAAAGAACATATAAGGGAGCGTGATACTCTTGAACATCTGGAGGCCGTTTGCGCCGTCAATCCTTGCACTTTCGTACAGATCCTCTGGAATATTCATCAAAAGTCCCGTCATGATCAACATGGTATAAGGAATACCAACCCAAAGGTTTACCACGATGATCGCTATCTTGGAAAGAACCGGATCCGACCAAAACGGAATTCTTTCGCTGATCCACCCCCATTTCATCAGATAAGAATTGATCAAACCATCGTTTGCAAACATCTTACCTACATACAACAGGGAAACGAACTGCGGAACGGCAATGGTCATAACCAAGATCGTTCTCCAAAGCTTCTTGAATTTAATTCCCTTTTTATTTATCATAATTGCAACACCCATACCACAGAAATAGGTTAAAAATGTTGCAAAGAATGCCCATATCAATGTCCACGAAAGTACAATTAAAAAAGTAGAACCAAAGGTCGACGCACCTGCGGTAGTAGAACCAAACGTAAACAGATTCTTAAAGTTCTCCAACCCTACCCACGAGAATAAGTTCGTAGGCGGCTGATGATTCTTATCATAATCGGTAAACGCAACGCAGATCATAAAGATAATCGGCAATACTGTAAAGATAAATATGCCTAATACCGGTAGCGTCAATAATGTCTTATCAAAATTAGAATCCAAAAGCGAATGCAGATCCTGTTTCACTGTTGGGAACGGTTTCCCATCCTTTAAAAGTTTCTCTTCGTTTCTGTTTTCTCTCAGATTCATCCTCCATACCAGAATGAACGCCAAAATAACAATAATCGTTAAAATACTATACAATAGAATAAGGAAACTGTCGTCATTATAAGTATAAGTTCCGTTATCATTCAAAACTCTCGCTACAGTTCCTAATGTACCGACATCTTTCAAATAATGCCATCCGAACCCAACCATATAAAGTACAAACAATACTTCCATTGCCAAAAATGCAAAGCCGCGTAAAAACTGCTTACGCATGATCGGCCCAAACCCCATGATCAGATACGAGACGCGGGACTTCCAGTAAATGTCAGGACAATTTCTTTTAAATCATTTCCGAGCCAACTAAAAAATTTTCCGACTGAACTCTGTTCTTTTTTCTTTACGCCATCGGAGTTAGCATTTTTTCCCATATCCAAATCCCTCCCGATTGTGTTTGACATATTGATGCGAGAAACGTTTCCCCTTATAGAATAGCCGGACAGAGATTACTCTCTGCCGGCTAAAACTATCAAATCAAATTACTGTGCATAAGAAATGCAAGTCTGCTGGAAGTTCTCAAGCGCTGTCATTAAGTCTTCATCGCTGCTGGAAGTGCTTAATGTACCTGCGATTACGTCATCGCCAAGAGCTGTTGCCAATGTCCAGTAATCTCCAGGATAGTTGCCCTGAGGAATCGTGTTAGCAAGCTGCTCAGCAAGTGCGGATAAAGCTTCGTCTGCCTGAACTGCTGCATCCTGCTGTGCCGTTAAGTTAGAAGGACCCCAAGCTACTGCCTGATAACGAGCAAGCTGCGTATCTGTGTTTGTTAAGAACTGTGCAAGTGCGTGGCATACTGCTAATTTACCTTCATCTGTCTGCGGTTTGATACCTAATAATTTGAATCCGCCGAAGCCGCTCAACTGATAAGTATTTCCGTCAGAACCTTCGAAAGAAGGAAGTTTAGCACATGCATAGTTGTCTCCGAATACGCCTTTTATTACGTCAGCATCCCAAGTTCCGCTTACGATAGCTGCAAAGTTGGTTGCATTCGAAGCGTTAGAACCGTTTTGGAACGCTGAAGAAGACTGAAATTCAGTAATCTCTTTCAGTGCAACTAAACCTTTGTCAGATGCATAGTCAATATTGCAAGCCGTAAAGTTACCGTTGTCATCCGTGTCATAAGTCAAAGTACAGCCTGTTGCAAAGAAGAATGCCGGCTGATACCATCCGGAATTGATTTCGAAATAAAAGCTCTTGCCTGCTGCTTCGCAGTCTGCAACGATCTTCTCTAAAGAAGTAGGATCCGTTACAACGCTCTTATCATAGTATAAGAAGTAACCGTTATCAGAAGTCATCGGATATGCATAAGTCATATCGCCAACTTTTGCTGCGCTGGCTGCACCAGCATCGTTCTGTGTATCAACAAAGCTTGCATTGTCGCCTACTACCGGGCAAAGAGCTCCTGAAGAAACAAGACGTGTGATCTGATCCTGTGCGAAACCGAAAATATCTGCTCCGCCTTCTACGTCAGTGATCATGTTACCTGCCGCATCACCTTCACCAACCGGCTCAACCGTAACGGTGTAACCTGCCATAGCCGGATTTGCCTCAAAGAACTCCGTACATTTTGTCTGTGTAAAATCTACTACGTTCTCAGCAACCCAGATTGTAATCGTGCCTGAGCCGTAATCGATGTCGGCAGGCGCTTCTGCATCTGCAGGAGCTTCCGCATCGTTGCTTTCAGCAGGCGCTTCTGCATCGTTGTTTTCAGCAGGTGCTTCCTGAGAAGCGGGTGTGTTGTTCGTGTTGTCGGCAGTTCCTTCGTCCTTGCCGCCGCAGGCAGTCAATGAAAATACCATTGCTGCTGCAAGAAGAGTTGATAATACTTTTTTCTTCATTTTGTTGTTTTCCTCCCTTTTTTTAGATGTGGGCAGTTTAAAAACCGCCTTACTCTTACTTTGGGACATTCGATTTAGTTGCGCAATCGTTTGTCCTTAATATTGAGGATACCAATTTTACGTCTTATTGTCAATGTGTATTTTTTACGAGCGACAGTATACATTTTTGTGCATTTTTTATAATTCTCTTAATTCCATGATTTTTTTACTTTAAACCTGCGGTTTTTCCCACGTTTCAGCCCTTTTTCTGACATTTTCCGCGCTTTTTTTCGGGAAATAATTTTATTTACAATGAGGAAATCCTATGTTATAATACACCATGCGCAACCGTTTGTCCATATTATATTTACAGTAATTCAAGCATTGATTTCGTAATTTTTAGTAAAAACTGTTTGTGAATTTGCTTTAATTTAAGCATATTGGAGGATTTTTATGAAGTTTTTTCAACTTAAAAAGTATTTTTGCCTAATAGGCGTTTCTTTACTATCCTTTTCCTGCATTTCCTGCGGAACTGCCGATACTTCCAATACAGATACCGGCACCGTATCGGAGCCCCCTTCCTCTCCGGCATCTGAACAGGACTCCGAAGGGAACGGTGAAAACGCCGGAGAGGAAACGATCGTCCCTCAGGTAGAAACGATTGAAGCCATGCACTTCGATCTGCCTTCCCAGGCGGAAGAATCTGCCATATATGTAGAACCCATCCCCGACATTTCCGATGATTTTATCAGAGGAATGGATGCCTCCGCAGTACTTGCCAATGAAAACAGCGGCGTCAAATATTATAATGAAGCGGGCGAAGAACAGGATGTTTTCAAAACCCTTGCCGAAAGCGGCGTCAACTACATCCGCATCCGCGTATGGAACGATCCTTATGATGAAAACGGAAACGGTTACGGCGGCGGGAACAACGACGTAGAAACAGCGGTCGCCCTTGGAAAGCGCGCCACGCAATATGGTATGAAAGTCTGCATTGATTTCCATTATTCAGATTTTTGGGCCGACCCTGCAAAGCAAATGTGTCCGAAGGCATGGGAAGGAATGAGCGTTGAAGAAAAGGAAAACGCCCTCTATGAATTTACCAAAGAAAGTCTTGCCAGACTTTTAAATGCCGGCGTCGACGTCTCCATGGTGCAGGTCGGCAACGAGACCAATAACGGTATGTCCGGAGAAACTTCTTTCGAGAATATGGCTCTCCTTATGAACGGAGGCAGCCGCGCGATCAGAGAGATTTCAAATATTTACGAAAAAGACATCAAAGTCGCGCTCCACTTTACGGACGCCAGCGATTATGACGGTATTGACAGGATTCTGTCCCAAATGGAACAATACGGCGTAGATTATGACATTTTCGCCCTCTCCTATTATCCGTTTTGGCACGGTACATTTGAAAATCTGCAAAAAGTAATGGATAATATCAGAAACAATTATAAAAAAGAAACGCTGATCGCTGAAACTTCTTATTGCTATACTTTAGAAGAAGGAGACGGCAGCGGCAACAGCGTAGGCGAAGCGGATCTGATCGAGGGTTATACCGCATCCGTCCAAAGTCAGGCAGCCGCCCTGCGCGATGTCTGCGCCATCGCCAACGATTCCAAGGCGCTAGGCGTATTTTATTGGGAAGGTACATGGATTCCCGTAGGCAGCCCGGACACTCTTTCGGAAAACCAAAAGCTTTGGGAAACTTACGGCAGCGGATGGGCAAGCAGTTACGCCTCCGCTTATGATCCGAAAGACGCAGGAAAATATTACGGCGGATCTTCTTGGGACAATCAGGCATTGTTCGACTTTACAGGCCATCCACTTGCTTCTCTGAACACATTTAAATATTTAAAATACGGCACCGTAACGGAACCTGCCATCGATTACATTCCGACGCCTTCCGTAAACTGTAACGTTGGCGCCGATCTCGTTTTACCTGAAAGTGTAAGCGTGATATATAACGACCGCTCTTTAAATAAAGACCTGCCCGTTACATGGGACGAGAACGAACTTGCAGCCATCGATACCTCTGTGGCCGGCGAATACGTCGTTAACGGTACTTTAGAAGACGGAACGGAACTGACCTGTGATCTTACGGTAGATCTTCTCAATTATGTGGTAAATCCAAGCTTTGAAGACAGTGATACTTCCATGTGGAACATCACTTATGAAGGAAGTTCTGATCCCACGGATTTTCAGGAAAAAGAAGCGGATGCCCACAGCGGCGCTTATGCTTTCCATTTCTGGTCAGAATCCGACATGGATTTTGCGATAGAGCAGACTATCACAGATCTTCCAAACGGTACCTATCAGCTTTCTACTTTTGCACAGGGCGGAGATATGGACGATACTGCTTCTTTAGAGCTTTATACTGTCGTAAACGGAGAAGAGTTGACCGCGTCCTTCAGGATGGACGGTTATGCCAACTGGCAGACGCCAAAAATCGACGGTATTTCGGTAACCGACGGTACTTTGACCATCGGCGTCCGAATGAAATGCAATGCGAAGAGTTGGGGAACGGTAGACGACTTTACATTGAATATTGTCCAGTAAATAAAGCTTTGTCTATCTGCAGCTTATCTGCTTATTGAAACCGGCTGATCCATGCATGACATCCGGCACATAAAAAGAGCCGCCGCACCGGAACCTATCCACAAAACGGACCGGTTCCGGTGCGCAGCTCTCTTTTTTATTATCTTTTTCCCTTTTCAGAAAAGTGTTCCCTGTGCATAATTTAATATATAAAGCAATTCTATGAAAATCACATAATCTGCAGCCGCTTAACGATTCTATAAACAGAAACTTGTCTTATTCCATAATCAAATCAATCAAAAGACATATATGTATTTTCATGGTATCCAGACAAGGAATGGGACATACTTCATCATCGAGGCGCTTCTTTATATCTCAATCTTACGAACCGCATCTTACTTTAAATACTGGCCTAAAATACGCATAAGCTCTTTCACATCCAACGGTTTTGCTATATGGGCGTTCATTCCCACATCCAAAGAATGCTGTACGTCATCCGAAAAAGCGTCTGCAGTCATTGCGATAATAGGCAGACCCTTATCTGCACGCTCCAAAGCCCGGATTGCTTCCGTGGCGTCATAACCGTTCATGATAGGCATACGGATATCCATCAGGATAGCATCGTAATAACCCAGCTCAGACCGTTCAAACATCTCTACACAGATTTTTCCGTTCTCCGCATGTTCCAGCTCCATGCCGACGCTGGAAAGGATCTCGTTTGCGATCTCCCAATTGATCTCAATATCTTCCGCCAAAAGGATACGCTTACCTGTAAAATCGATCTCCTCCTCCTGCTCTACCTCCGACTGCAGTGCCCTGCTGTCGTCGCCGTCCACCTGTACATATCTCCGTAAACAGGAATACAGAGTAGATTTAAACAAAGGTTTCGAAATAAAACCTTCGATATTCGTTTCCGCTACTTCTTCCTCGATATCGCTCCAATCATAGGCAGAAATCAGGAAAATAGGAATATCCCCGCCCGTAAGTTTCCTGATCTCATGAATCGTTTGAAGTCCGTCCATATTCGGCATCTTCCAGTCTATCAAAACGAAATGGTAATCCTCGTTCCGTTCATGCCTCTCCTTGATCATAGAAATAGCTTCTCTGCTGTCTATCGTCCATTCCGTGTTCGTTCCCAGCTTATTTAAATTATAAGCGGCGCTCTCGCAAAGCATTGCGTTATCATCCACTACCAGTATATTCCATGGCGGCAGTTTCATTTCCTCTTCTTTGATCTCCGCCTTTTTCATATCCAGTATCACACTGAATGTACTTCCCTTATTCACTGCGCTCGTCAGCTCAATCGTCCCTTCCATCAAGTCCACGATCCGCTTCGTAATCGCCATTCCAAGGCCGGTACCCATGATTTTGGAAGTTCTTTCCGTATCTTCCCTCGTAAAGGTATCGAAAATCTTCCCTTGGAATTCTTCCGTCATTCCGATTCCGTTATCTTTTATGATAAAGTGGGTTCTAATATAGTCATTCCCCCGTGGAGAATCTTCCTGATACAAATGTACATGGATGGTTCCTCCGTCAGAAGTATACTTAACGGCATTGGAAAGAATATTGAGCAGCACCTGATTCAAACGGGTACTGTCGCAATATACGTCCTCCACTTTTATATCGTTGATAAAAATATCAAAATACTGCGCTTTAGACTTGATCTGCGGCTGGATAATATTGACGATATCATCCATCGTTTCACGCAAAGATACCTGATTGATATTCAACGTCATCTTACCGCTCTCGATCTTTGACATATCCAGAACATCATTGATCAGGCCAAGCAAATGCTTACTGGATAATTTAACCTTCCTCAGACAGTCTTCCACTCTCTCGGACTCCTGAATATTCTTTAACGCGATCTCCGTCATACCTACAACAGCGTTCATAGGCGTGCGGATATCGTGGCTCATACTGGACAGGAACTGGCTCTTCGCCTTATTTGCCTCCATAGCCTCCTGCCTTGCTTTTTCAATCGCAAGCATCTGCTCTCTGGACAAATGAAAATACCGCACGAAAATAAGAATCATAACGAACATAATTGTCCCTAAGCTGGCAAACATAGACGTAAGACGCATTTTATCCAGCCTTGTAACCAGATTGTCCATAACGTTCTGCGACATGATCGTGATCAGATACCAATTGGTATTTTCGCTAAGGGCGGAACAAAATACCTGCCTGTGTTCACCGTTGACCGGCAGTATCATGTAATAATCGCTGCCTTTATTCATGGCGTCCTGCAGTTCATGTACATACACTTCCGCATTTTTCCCTTGACTGACTCCGACTTCCTCTACGATACGTTCGAAATAACTCTCCCGGTATGCATCTGAGTTCCGTATCACAAATCTTCCTTCCGAGTCTATGATATGCGTATATACGATAGCATTCTGCTCATATAGAAAAAGCGCGTCATTCAGTTCTTCCATCTCAATTCCCGCTACAAGGGCAACGCTGTGTCCACCATCCGCCATCGGATATTCCGCCCTGCATCCGAGTAAGAGAATCTTTTCTCCAAACTCACCGACCCCCTGATCGACAATATTTCCGTCTTTTTGTAATGAGGCAAGGATATCGCCGCTGGCATCGCTGTCTACATTTTCGCCATAAATCTTCTCCAGTCTGCCGTCCTGCGTATAAAATCCTAAATAAACAAAATCTCTGACCTCCGCACTTGTCCTGAGCTCATTTAGCATTTCTTCGTCAAAGTGCTGATCCTGAGGTACGGTACGCCTGATCACCCCCTTCACCTGAGACAGGCGCAGATCGATGATCGACGTAAATTTCTGCTGTAGCTGCACGTTGATCTCCGACATATATACCTTATTGATCTCTTCAACGGATTCGTTCGTCTTTGCGCTCATAAAAAAAGTCAACGCCGTAAACACCACAATACAAACAAAAATAAGGCATACTATACTGCGGAGCAAAAAATTATTTATTTTCTTACTATTCATCTTCGTATTTCCTTCACCAGACTCTTCCTATCCGAATAAACTCTTTCTTCATTTTCTTATCACTTTTCAGCGATCAATTTTTCACTTTGATCTTATCCATGCAAGATTCAAATACTTTCATGACCTTAGGATTAAAAGCGCCGCATTCACCGTTATAAATCATCTTTACCGCCGTATCATGATCGAAGGCTTTCTTATAGACTCTTTCCGAAGTAAGAGCGTCGTACACGTCCGCTACCGAAACTACCTGCGCCCATATGGAAATGTCGTCTCCTTTCAATCCGTCCGGATATCCCCTTCCGTCCCATCTTTCATGATGATGTCTGCATATATCATAACTGTAATTATATATGCCTTCATCCATGATCTCAGGAACATTTTTAAGGATTTCACAGCCTTTGGTCGTATGCTGCTTCATCACTTCAAATTCCTCTGTAGTAAGGCGTCCTGGCTTATTCAGTATGCTGTCCGGTATGGAAATCTTGCCGACGTCATGAAGGGTAGAGGACGTAACGATCTTATCGATCTCTTTTTTGGGCAGACGGTATTCCGGATAGGTATTGCTTACTTCCGTCATTAAAATTTCCGTCAGGCGTCCGATACGTCTTACATGCTCCCCCGATTCACCGTCCCTGAATTCGATCACGGTCGCAAGCGTCTCAACGATCGACCGGTTCAGTTTATTCAAACGGTCTACCTGTTTCGCTACAATATGCTCCAATTCATTTCTATGTCCGTAAAGTTCCACTACGTTATTGATTCTACATCTTAAGAAATACGGCATAAAGGGCTTTGCAATAATATCAATCGCACCAAGCTCATATCCTTCCGAAAGCATCTCTTCACTGTTAGCGGCCGTAATCAAAAAGACCGGAATATGTTTGATCTTCCCATTTCTATTCATTTCCCGCAGAACATCCAATCCGTTCATCTTCGGCATGATCAGATCCAACAGTACGGCGGCAATATCTCTGCCGCTGTCAAGTACTTTCAGCGCTTCTTCCCCGTCTCCCGCCTCAACGATCTCATAGTCGTCTTTAAAGTTTTCCGCCAATAAAGCACGGTTCACCTCAATATCATCCACGATCAATATTGTTTTTTCTTTTTCCATTTGCCTCTCCATCATCCCGTATTATCAATAATAAGTGTTATCTGTTTACCAAAATATCTCGATTTATTGTACCATCTATATGGTAAACTGTCAATGTTCGTACTCGCAAACCCACGACAAACGCATGAATGTTTACTCCCACTCAAATCCTAAATTGCGGATTTT
>OFFN01001304.1_pt1 | contig 13222 bp, 8 predicted proteins | sample 1521381 | NCBI WGS metagenome assembly OFFN01 (sample SAMEA3504112, study PRJEB24116) | mouse gut metagenome | biome: mouse gut; feature: mouse-associated habitat; material: faeces | place: Denmark | collected 2011 | reverse complement strand
TGCAGACCGTGTGCATCTGACTGATAAGCATTAATCAGGTCTTGGCTGGGCAGGAAGAAACCGTCACCTCCGTAAGGGCTGCCTCCACCCGGAGAATTCAACAGATTGCTCCAGTTGATGCGGCCGGCACTTTCGGTACCGTCATTCATGGAATATTGAATGGCAAAAACAGACTCTTTACCGTTTTCATTAGCTACTAAATCCAATCCCTGGAAATCGTCAAGCAAACCGTAACGGTTGCTGGCAGTCACTTGGTCGCAAAGCGAAACGACTTCCCTCAGCAGCTCTTTATTGATGGAAGTTACGGCATGCGTAGTCTCATCTTGCTGATACGCTTGGTACAGCTTGATTTTAGCCGCATAGGCCAGTGCTATATATTTATGAATACGCCCTACCTCCGACTGTGATGCAGGAAGCAGTTCGGCGGCATCAAGCATCTCTTTGGCCAGCATACTCAGAATCTCGTCACGGGTAAACTCATTGTTCGGAATATCCGGATATTGGGAAATCTCAACGTTCTCATCAAAATAAGGTATCTTGTTGAAAAGGCGGCTCAATTCAAAGTAATAATGGGCACGAAGCACTTTCATCTCCGCAATACGGGATACACGTCCGTTCACCTGCTCATCTGTTGCAGCATTCAGAACGCGCAATGCAGAGTTACAACGCTGTACACTGCAATATAGATGGTACCACTTGCTGTCCAGAAATCCATTGGTTGCATCCATATCAAATGTCTCCATACGGTGCACTTCATTAAGGTCACCAACACCACCACCGCCTTTATAGGCATTATCCGAACGTACCTCACCATAGGTCCAATTGGAAGTAGGATGACACCATACACTCCAGCTCTGTCCTTCGGGACCACCCAAAGCTGCATACGCGGCATTCACCAAAAGGTCGGCACCTTCTGTAGAAGTCATAATATCTTCATTCAAGCTACCCTGGGGCTTCAAATCCAGGAAACGGTCTTCATTACAGCTTGCAGTCATCAGCGCTACTACGCCAAGCATATATAAATGTTTCAATTTCATGATAGTATAGTTTTAAAGTTTAGAAACCAAATGATAATCCCAAAGAGAACGTACGGGGCAACGGATAAGGATAACCCAGACCTTCAGGGTCGGCACCTGTATAACCGGTAATCGTAAACAAATTCTGAGCCTGGAAATAAATGCGCGCATGACGCATCTTCATCTTGTCGAGAACTGCTTTAGGAAGCGTGTAACCCAATGTCAGACTTTTCAGCTTGATATACGAACCATTTTCAATATAGAACTCAGATACTTCGTGCTCATTGTTGCTGTTAAGAGTGGTCAAAGCAGGTACACTGCTATTGTAAACACCCGTCTTTTCAAAGTTCTCGTAAGCATGCATGGCATCGAGCAGGCGGGTAGAGTGATTACCGGTCCAGCATTGGAATAAATCCGTATAATATTTGGAGTTGTTATAGGCATCACGAATCATACCGTTGAAGAACATGCTGAGGTCAAAGCCTTTCCAAGATGCCCCAAGATTCAGACCTGCAATCACTTTCGGATTGTCAGAACCCAACCATACACGGTCGTTCGTATCAATCGTACCGTTACCATCAGCATCCACGTATTTGATACGTCCTACTCCGGGAGCGCCAAACTGTACATTATATTTGGATTTATACTCATCCACCTCCTGCTGGGTACGGAACACTCCATCTGTCTTGAAGCCCATCCATGAACCGAACGGTTGGCCAACCAAAGTCTTGTCAACCCCATTACCGCCACCATAAGTATAGTAAATTTCTTCCGTCAGCTCTGTCACTTCATTTTTGTAATATGAAAGGTTGAATGCTACATTATACTGGAAATCCTTTACCTTATCATTCCAGGTCAGTGCCATCTCGAAACCTTTATTGTTCATCGTACCACCATTATACCAGCAGTAACCACCCTCGCCAATGACAGCGATATACGGTTTCTCCACAAGCATATCACTTGTCTTCTTATCAAAATAATCGAGAGAAGCACTCAGACGTCCGTTCAGGAAAGCGGCGTCCACACCGATATTGAGCTGTCTTGTACTCTCCCACTTCAAATCGGGATTGGTAGACCTCACTTTGTAACCACCGGGAGCCAAAGTCGTTCCATCACCGTTCATGTTGTAGCTTGCATCCTTCAGACTAATCAAGTATTTTGTATAGGGAGCCTCATTATCAATAATATCGTTACCATTGACACCCCATGAAGCACGTAGTTTCAAATCAGCCAACCAATCCCTGGTCGCTTCCATAAACTTCTCACTTGAAATGCGCCAGCCTGCCGACACTGAAGGGAAGTAATCCACATTATTACCCTTTGCCAAGCGGGAAGAAGCATCACGGCGCACCGTAACAGAGGCCAAATACCGTCCTTCATAATCATAGTTCACTTTACCAAAGTAAGACACCATACCATAATTGGAAGCACCGGCACCTACATTCTTACCGGCAGTCACACCGTCGAGATAAATATAATCTTCATCTTCTACAGCCAGTCCCGTACCATAACCGAACATGGATTCCGAATGGTTCTTCTTGGCTTCTGTACCAAGAAGTGCAGTCAGATTGTTCTTTCCAAAAGCTTTGCTATAAGTCACGGTATTGGTCCATACCCAATCCAGTCTTTTGTTGGATGATTGAGTCAGCTTATTGACCTCATCGCGTGCCCATGCCGGCTCAAAAGTTTTGTTGGTTTCATCATAATAATTCATACCGAAATTGGTTTTCAGCACCAGGTTCTTAATCGGTTCAATTTCAAGGAATGCATTACCAAAGATACGCCAGTAATCATGTTTGTTCTGTTTTTCATTCTCCAACAAACGTGCCATATTGGGGGCATCACCCAAAACATCATTGATGGCATCGTTATAATTGCCATTCTCATCATAAACCGTCTTGGCAGGATGCTGTTTGATGGCATTCTCATCTACACCGGCCGGACTGAGGGTCTGTGTCCAACGATTGATGGCAACGTTCTCGCCGATACGCAAGCGATTGTCAAGATAATGATAGTTAGAACTGATGCGGGTATTGATACGCTGGAAATTCGTATTCTCTACCAGACCGTCATGGTCGAGATAGTTCAACGCTAACGAGAAGGCACCATTGTCAGAGCCCTTTGAAAGTGTCGCACTATAATTCTGCATCAAGGCAGTGCGATAAACCACATCGCGCCAATCCGTATCAACGGCATGTACTTTAGCTCCATTCAGGCCGATATAGTCTTGAAGTTGGGGAGTTGCACCATTACCATATATTTCGCTGCTTGGCGTAGCTCCATTATTGGCATACTTATAAGCCGACCAATAAACCTGGCCCCACGCATCTGCATTCAACATATCAAAGCCACATTGATAGGTCTGCAAAGTCAACGACATATCAAAATCCACACGGGTCTCCCTTTTCTTGGCACGTTTGGTAGTAATGATAATCACACCATTGGCAGCCTGTGCACCATAAATAGAAGCGGAAGCGGCATCCTTCAATACCTGAATGGATTCTACATCATTGGAAGAAAGGATAGACGAGATGTTCTCACGGGTCATCACACCGTCAATGACATAAAGCGGGGAATTGGCATCATTTCGGAAAGATGACTTACCACGGACCAATGTAGAAGTATTTCCACCGCCCGGTGTGCCGTCAGTCGTAATGTTCATACCGGCAACACGTCCCTGCAAGCTCGACAACACATTTCCCGTAGGAATATCTGCTACATCCTTCATCTTGACCACAGCCACCGAACCAGTCAAACTGGCCTTCTTCTCGGACATATAGCCGGTCACTACTACTTCATCAATCAACTGGGAATCTTCCGTCAACTCAATGCGTAAAGTGGGCCGTGCCTTTACTGTAACGGTTTTATATCCTATATAGGATACAGACAATGTGGCACCGGAAGCTACAGACAGAGTGAAATTTCCGTCAATATCCGTAATTGTTCCATTACTGTTGGAACCTACTTCCATGACAGAAGCACCGATAATGGATTCACCACTCGATTTTTCAACGACAGTACCTTTTACCTGGACTTGCTGGGCAAAGGAATAGATGCCCGCAAAGAGAAGCACAATTAGTGTGCAAAGCCTGAGACTAATGCTTTTCAACATATCTATTAATTTAAAGTTAGTAATAAACCAATTCTGCAATTGAGTTTTGTGTCAGCAAAATTAAGCGAAACCAGGATTTGCACCTATAACAAATGTTACGAAAGGTGGTATTTTTGATACATCCCCTTTCTAAAGGTATTCTACGCGTGTTTTTTGCTAAATAAACTTTAGCTTTAGCAGCAAATTAATAGAAAAGAATGAAAACAATATGGGAGCAGATGCTAATTGCACCAGCTCTCATAGTATACTCTCTCAGAATCAAAAACGAAAAGCAAAATGTTCCGCACACCGGTATCCTTCTTCATAAAGCTCCGTCAGCTTCTTGATGTCACGCTCGATGCGGTCTACCACTACCGGCTTCTGTGGACGGATCACAACGATTTCCCCGGCGGCTTCCATCCGTTCCACCTGCTCCAACTGTTGATTATAGACAATACTGCGGCGGTTGATGGCTTCACGCAATAGCGGATATTTCTTATATATAAAAGGTGGAACCTTCGTTCCCTGAATTTCCTTACGGTACCCATGATTGCGCGTCAACACCACCACATTATTGGTAAATCCATCCTGACGGGCACGCATCAAAGGGATACTGTCCACAATACCTCCATCCAGCATCGGGATGTTGTCCACGTAGGTAATGGGACAGACAAACGGCAGACTGCTCGAAGCACGCACAATATCAATGACGCGCTCTTTACTCCGCTTCTCCTCAAAATAGTTCGCTTCGCCCGTCTCGCAGTTGGTAGTTACCATCACATAACGTTCGGGACAATGAAAGTATGCCTCGTAGTCGTAGGGAAGTATGTGTTCCGGAAACTCCTGGAACAACAAGTCGAAATCCATGATATTCCGCTTCTTCAACAGATACTTCAATCCGATGTAATTGTATTTTTCCAGCAAGTCGATATTGCTGTACTTGGCACGCCCGCGCTGACCGGACATATAAGAAAGTCCGTTGCAGGCTCCGGCACTGACACCGATGGTATAGGGAAAGCGAATGCCACGATCCATAAAGCTGTCGAGCACACCGCAAGTGAAGACGCCGCGCATACCGCCGCCCTCCAAAACAAGACCGCTATGGTCGTCGATACGTATTATTTTCTCCATAAGTGTCAGAATTAACGCTTCAAAGATAGCTTTTGTTTACGATATTCTGCCTATATTTGCAGTTGCAACTATAAATCTATAACATTTTAATTATGATGAAGAAATCAATACTGATGGCTGCATTGGGTTTATTAAGTTTAAACACAATAGCACAAGACACTCCGAAAGAGGAAGGTTTCATTTTTACAACCGTAAAAGAAAATCCTATCACTTCTGTTAAGAACCAAAACCGTGCCGGTACATGCTGGTGCTATTCCGGACTGGCATTCATCGAATCCGAACTGCTCCGCATGGGCAAAGGCGAATACGACTTTTCTGAAATGTTTATCGTACACAACACCTATCTGGACCGTGCCGACAAGGCAGTGCGTACACATGGTGACGTTTCGTTCTCACAAGGCGGTTCGTTCTACGATGTAATTTATGGTATGAAAACTTTCGGTCTGGTGCCCGAAGAGGAAATGCGTCCGGGCGTTATGTATGGCGACACGCTGAGCAACCACACCGAATTGACAGCCGTATCTGATGCCGTAGTGGCAGCCATTGCCAAGGGAAGACACCGCAGCCTGCAAGCAGACAAGGAAAATAACCCGCTTTGGAAGAAGGCCATCACTGCCATCCACGACATCTATCTGGGCGAACGTCCCGAGAAGTTCACCTACAAAGGCAAGGAATATACTCCGAAGTCTTTCTATGAATCTACCGGACTGAATGCAGATGACTATATCTCACTGACTTCCTATACCCACCATCCCTTCTACCAGCCGTTCGTCCTGGAAATACAAGACAACTGGCGTTGGGCTTCTTCCTACAACTTGCCTATCGACGAGTTGATGGAAGTGTTTGACAACGCTATCAATAAGGGTTACACCATTGCATGGGGTAGTGACGTAAGCGAACAAGGCTTCACACGCGACGGTATAGCCGTAATGCCCGATGCAGAAAAGGTGCAAGAACTGAGCGGTTCGGACATGGCACACTGGCTGAAAATGAAACCCGAAGAAAAGAAACTGAACAGCAAGCCTCAACCGCAGAAGTGGTGCACACAAGAAGAGCGCCAGCTGGCATACGACAACTGGGAAACTACTGACGACCACGGTATGCTGATTTACGGTATAGCCAAAGACCAGGAAGGCAACGAATACTATATGGTAAAGAACTCTTGGGGTGAAGCCGGAAAGTACAAAGGACTGTGGTATGCTTCCAAAGCTTTCGTGCGCTATAAAACAATGAACATCATTGTGCACAAGGATGCACTGCCTAAGGAGATTGCCAAGAAACTGGGTATTAAATAAATAAAAGAAGGAGATGCAGTTTGATGCATCTCCTTTTTCAATTCTTACCAAATCCTACAGATATCTTCCACAATCTGCGGAACCGTCAACCGGTTCTTCTTCAACTGCTCCTCCACATCGTAACGGTCGATAAACTCTTTCTTCACACCATAGTTCAGTACCTTCATATCCGACGGACCGTAATAACGGGCAATCTTCTCGCCAAAGCCACCGTCCAGCACTCCGTCCTCAAGAGTAATGACCAGTGTATGGTCGCGCTTCAGGTCATCGAGCAAAGCCTCGTCCACACCCGTGATGTAGCGAGGATTGACAAGCGTGGCATCCACTCCTTTCTCTTCCTTCAACCGGGCAGCCACGGCTTCGCCCAACTGATAGAAAGAGCCCAGTCCCAATATGGCGACCTTCTCTCCACGATGGGACACCTCATAACGGTTCAGCGTCTTGCCGTAATCCTTCTCCGGTTCTACATTCCTGCGGACAACCCCATTGGCCGGCACGCGAATGGCAACCGGATGTTCCGTTTGACGGATGCCCCACTCCAGCATTGCCATATACTCCTCACGACAAGTAGGTGCCAGATAAACCATATTCGGAATATTACCGATGACCGGAATATCAAAAAGACAAAGATGGGTAACATCATTCATACTCGATAAGCTTCCCCAGAAGACAAGAATCAGTGCAGGATTATTGTTGATACAAAGATCCTGGGACAACTGGTCGTAGGCGCGCTGGATAAAGGTGCTGTAGACCCCGAATACCGGTTTTCCACCTCCGGCAGCAATGGCAGAAGCCATGGCAACAGCCTGCTCTTCGGCAATGCCCATATCGATGAACTGCCGCCCTGCCTCCTTGCGGCGCTCCGGTGTAAAGCCAAATACCGTAGGTGTACCTGCGGTGATGCCCACCACAGTCGGGTCTTTCTTCATCTCCTGCAACAAATAACCGGCGGTAAGGTCGGCATAGTCTTCACCCTCTCCAGACTCACCGGTCAGATTGCCGGTTTCAAGGTCGAACGGAACACTGTAATGGAAACGTTCTTTTTGCTCTTCTGCCAATTTGTATCCCTTACCTTTCAAGGTATTGATATGTACCACAACCGGATGCTTCTTGTCCTTCACTTCACGGAAAGCCTCTATCAATTGCTCCACGTCATTGCCATCCTTCACATAGAGATAATCATATCCCATTGCCTTAAAATAGTTGCAGGGAGCCTGCCCCTCCGTTTCGCGTAACTGTTGCAGATTGCGGTATAGCCCGCCATGATTCTCGGCAATGGACATCTGGTTATCGTTGACAATGACGATGAAGTTCGTGCCCAGTTCGGCACCTACATTCAATCCTTCGAAGGCTTCACCTCCACTCAACGAGCCATCGCCGATGACGGCAATCACATTACCCGCCTCCCCCTTCAGGTCACGCGCCTTGGCAAGTCCGCTTGCCAGACTGACGGAGGTAGAGGTATGCCCGATAACGAAAAAGTCATGCTCACTTTCCGACGGTTCGGAATATCCGGAGACTTCGTCATACTCGTCCGCATTCATAAACGCTGCCCGGCGGCCTGTCAATATCTTATGGGTATAACTTTGGTGAGACACGTCATAGACTATCTTGTCCGTTGGTGAATCGAACACGTAATGCAGGGCTATGGTGGCTTCTACCATTCCCAGGTTGGGACCTACGTGTCCTCCGTGAGAGCTTAACTTGTTTAACAACACCTGGCGGATTTCTCCACCTAATCCGTTCATCTCGCTGACTGATAACTTTTTCACGTCAGCAGGGGAATTTACTTTTTCAATATACATATTCTATAATAACATTTAAGTAGCGATGCTTGTTTATCCGATGCCGCCCGTCGTGCAGGCCTCATCCGGACGCTGCAAAAGTACAGAGGAAACAGGAACGGAAAGGTAGATAAATTACCGGTTTTATTACCTTTTTTACAGATATAGAGCCAACTGATATTTGCGCAAAATCCCTCAACTTGTGCATTTTTCACCCCATTTTCTTGTCAAACCCAACTCTTTCCGTAAATTTGCAGGCTGATAATGAGTTAACCGGCCAATTTCAGTAGCAGGATTCTACTACTCCTATTCCCGGCACTGACATACAAAGAAATACTAATACTAATAATTAATAGCATGAGTTTGAAAATTGTTGTATTGGCAAAACAAGTTCCCGACACACGCAATGTTGGGAAAGATGCCATGAAAGCCGACGGAACCATCAACCGCGCGGCACTCCCTGCCATCTTCAACCCCGAAGACCTGAACGCTCTTGAGCAGGCTCTCCGACTGAAAGATGAACATCCGGGCTCCACCGTTACCATCCTGACCATGGGACCGGGACGTGCAGCCGAAGTTATTCGTGAAGGACTTTACCGTGGTGCCGACAACGGCTATCTGCTGACCGACCGCGCCTTTGCAGGTGCCGATACGCTTGCCACTTCGTATGCCCTTGCCACAGCCATCAAGAAGATAGGCGACTATGACGTCATCATCGGCGGACGCCAGGCCATCGACGGCGATACCGCCCAAGTAGGCCCGCAGGTTGCCGAAAAGCTGGGGCTGACGCAAGTGACCTACGCAGAAGAGATTCTGAACGTGGACAAAGCCGCCAAGAAAATTACCGTGAAACGTCATATCGACGGGGGTGTGGAAACCGTTGAGGCTCCCCTGCCCATAGTCATCACCGTAAACGGAAGTGCCGCTCCCTGCCGCCCGCGCAATGCCAAACTGGTGCAGAAGTACAAACGCGCCCTCGGTGCCCAGGAAAAAGCTGCCATCACCAAGGAAGGCGCTGGGCTTGCCTACGCCGACCTCTACGAGAAATATCCCTATCTGAACATCACGGAATGGAGCGTTGCCGACGTGAACGGCGACCTTGCACAATGCGGTCTGAGCGGCTCGCCCACAAAGGTGAAGACCATTCAGAACATTTCATTCCAGGCCAAAGAAAGCAAGACGCTGACGGGCAGCGACCAGGATGTAGAAGATTTGATTGTTGAACTGTTAGCTAACCATACGATAGGATAAGATTATGAATAATGTATTTGTATATTTAGAGATAGAAGGCACAACAGTTGCCGACGTCAGTCTCGAACTCTTGACCAAAGGTCGTAAATTAGCCAATCAGTTGGGCTGTCAACTGGAGGCAGTTGCTGCCGGCAATAATCTGGTAGGCATTGAAAAGCAGGTATTGCCCTTCGGAGTAGACAAACTCCACGTATTCGACGCTCCGGGCTTGTTCCCCTATACTTCCCTTCCCCACTCCTCTATCCTCATCAATTTGTTCAAAGAAGAAAAGCCGCAAATCTGCCTGATGGGCGCCACCGTTATCGGTCGCGACCTCGGTCCGCGCGTTTCTTCCGCTTTGACCAGCGGACTGACTGCCGACTGTACCTCACTGGAAATCGGCAACCACGAAGACAAGAAGGAAGGCAAGGTTTACGAGAACCTGCTGTATCAAATCCGTCCCGCATTCGGCGGTAACATCGTTGCCACGATTGTGAATCCCGAGCACCGTCCGCAGATGGCAACCGTTCGCGAAGGTGTGATGAAGAAAGAGATTCTGGACGCCGACTATAAGGGCGAAGTCATCAACCACGACGTTGCCAAGTACGTGCCCGAGACGGACTATGTGGTAAAAGTCATCGACCGCCACGTAGAAAAGGCAAAACATAACCTGAAAGGCGCTCCCATCGTGATTGCCGGAGGCTACGGCATGGGAAGCAAGGAAGGTTTTGACATGTTGTTCGAGCTTGCCAAAGAACTCCATGCTGAGGTAGGCGCCAGCCGTGCTGCCGTCGATGCCGGTTATGCCGACCATGACCGCCAGATTGGCCAGACCGGTGTCACTGTCCGCCCCAAACTGTATATTGCTTGCGGCATCAGCGGACAAATCCAGCACATTGCCGGTATGCAGGAAAGTGGTATTATCATCTCCATCAACAATGACGAGAACGCTCCCATCAATACGATTGCCGACTATGTCATCAACGGTACGGTGGAAGAGGTTATCCCGAAGATGATAAAATATTATAAATCACACAGTAAATAACAATAAAGGTAATCATGAAAGGGCTGATTCTTATATTTGTTCTTCTTTCAGGTATATCTTCCGCTATAGCTCAAGAAAAGCTCTGGTTGGACAAGAATTACCAATGGACGGACGACTCCATCCAGGCAGTCAGGTATGCTCTTGTTTCCAAGATAAACAAGAAGTGCATCAAGGTGGAAGAGTATGCTTTGGAAGGACAAAAGAAGGATGTCTGGCAGTTGATCGTCTGCTGTCGGCAAGTAATCTCCGAATACAAAAGCAATCCCCGCAAAAGGATAAGGGAAGGCCTGCATACATCATTCTATGCAAATGGCAAGGACAGCCTGACAGAAGTATATAGAGACAACCGCCTGGAGGGACAGACCATGGTGTATTATCCCGACGGTGCCATACATCTGGCCCGGAGCTACAGTGATGGGAAACTTGACGGAACACTCCTGCAATACTATCCCGATGGGAAACTTCGTAGAAAGGAACACTATTCAGAGAATCAGTGCACCGATGGAAAGATGTTCGACAAGCACGGAACTGAAATGGCACATCAGCCGTATTTCGTATTTCCATCCTTCCCCGGAGGAATAGAGAACCTCATGAAACTGGTGGCCAATGTTACCAAATATCCGGAAGACGCCTGGAAGCAAAAGGCAGAAGGAAGGGTAATCCTGCAGTTCGTTGTAGACGAAGAAGGCAAGATGACCTATCCAAAAATCCTCCAGTCCGTGCGCTATGACATCGATAAAGAAGCCATACGTGCTTTCGAGGCCATTGCCGACGTCTACCGCTGGTCGCCCGGCTATCAGGACGGAGAGGCCAAGCGAGTGAAATTCACAATGCCCCTATACTTCAGAATACCTAAATAACCAAGAAATTATGGCAAATTTTTATACCGAAGTTCCCGAATTGAAGTATCATCTGAACAACTCGATGATGGAACGTATCTGCGAACTGAAAGAACGCGGTTACCAAGACAAAGACAAGTATGACTATGCCCCGCAAGACTATGCGGATGCTATGGACTCTTTTGACAAGGTACTTGAAATCACCGGAGAGATTACCGGAGAGATTATCGCTCCCAATGCCGAGGGCGTGGACGAAGAAGGTCCCCACTGTGCCAACGGCCGTGTGGAATATGCCAGCGGCACCAAGCAGAACCTCGACGCCATGGTAAAAGCCGGATTGAACGGTATGACCATGCCGCGCCGTTTCGGTGGCTTGAACTTCCCGATTACTCCGTACACCATGTGTGCGGAAATCGTTGCCGCCGCCGATGCCGGTTTCGGTAACATCTGGTCACTGCAAGACTGTATCGAAACGCTCTACGAATTCGGTAACGAAGACCAGCACAGCCGTTTTATACCGCGTGTCTGCGCCGGAGAGACCATGTCTATGGACCTGACAGAACCGGATGCCGGTTCCGACTTGCAGAGCGTAATGCTGAAAGCGACCTATGACGAGGCCAACAACTGCTGGCGCCTGAACGGCGTGAAGCGTTTTATTACTAACGGTGACGCCAATCTCCACCTCGTACTGGCACGTTCAGAAGAGGGTACCAAAGACGGACGTGGCTTGTCCATGTTCATCTACGATAAGAATGAAGGCGGTGTAGACGTGCGCCGCATTGAGAACAAGCTGGGTATCCACGGTTCTCCCACCTGCGAGCTGGTTTACAAGAATGCAAAGGCAGAACTTTGCGGCGACCGCAAGCTTGGTTTGATTAAATACGTTATGGCTTTGATGAACGGTGCCCGTCTGGGTATTGCCGCACAGTCGGTAGGCCTTTCACAAGCTGCCTACAACGAAGGTCTGGCTTATGCCAAAGACCGCAAGCAGTTCGGCAAGGCTATCATCGAATTCCCGGCTGTATATGACATGCTGGCTATTATGAAAGCCAAGTTGGATGCAGGACGCTCCTTGCTGTACCAGACTTCCCGCTACGTTGACATCTACAAAGCGCTGGACGACATTGCTCGCGAACGCAAACTGACTCCGGAAGAACGCCAGGAACAAAAGAAGTATGCCAAACTTGCCGACGCCTTCACTCCGCTGGCAAAAGGTATGAACTCTGAATATGCCAATCAGAACGCTTACGACAGTATTCAGATCCACGGTGGTTCGGGCTTCATGCTGGAGTATGCTTGCCAACGTATCTATCGTGATGCACGTATCACTTCTATCTACGAAGGTACTACTCAGTTGCAGACCGTAGCTGCTATCCGCTATGTAACAAACGGCTCATACTCTGCCACCTTGCGCGACTACGAGCAAGTGCCGTGCAGCGAAGAAATGCAACCGTTGATGGACCGCATCAAAGAGATGACCAACAAGTTCGAAGCCTGCACCAATGCGGTGAAAGAGGCACAGAATCAAGAATTGCTGGACTTCGTGGCACGTCGCCTCTATGAGATGGCTGCGGTATGTATCATGTCGCACCTCATCATTCAGGACGCGACAAAGGCTCCCGAACTGTTCGGCAAGTCGGCTCTGGTGTATGTGAACTACGCAGAAGCTGAAGTGGAAAAACACTTTAACTTCATCCGTAAGTTCAAGGCAGAAGAGCTGGAAAGCTACCGCAAATAAACGCATTGCTTGGACAAGGCAAATATAGCGGGCACCGGAGTTTAGCTACTCCG
>OFFN01001263.1_pt1 | contig 13594 bp, 8 predicted proteins | sample 1521381 | NCBI WGS metagenome assembly OFFN01 (sample SAMEA3504112, study PRJEB24116) | mouse gut metagenome | biome: mouse gut; feature: mouse-associated habitat; material: faeces | place: Denmark | collected 2011 | reverse complement strand
ATCCTGAATTGAAATTTGTTTCGCCCGTTAGCGGCGTAGTGACAAGCGTGGAGCGTGGTGCACGCCGCAAGGTGCTGAACATCGTCGTAGAGGCTGCCACTGAGCAAGACTATGAGGAATTCGGCAAGATGGACCCGTCCAAGATGAGCGGCCAGCAAGTAAAAGAAGCTCTTTTGCAAGCAGGTATGTTCGCTTTCATCCGCCAACGTCCGTACGACGTTATCGCTGATCCGACGGTAACTCCGAAAGCTATCTTCATTTCGGCTTTCGACAGCAATCCGCTGGCTCCCGATTTCGAATTCGCGCTGAAGGGAGAAGAAGCAAACTTCCAGACGGGACTCGACGCTTTGTCAAAGATGGCAAAGACGTATCTGGGTATTAGTGTAAAACAAAAGTCTGCTGCTCTTGTGCAGGCAAAGAACGTTACCGTAACAGCTTTCGACGGACCACATCCGGCAGGCAACGTGGGTGTACAGATTAACCACATCTCTCCGGTAGTGAAGGGTGAAACGGTCTGGACCATCAGTGCCGAAGCCGTACTCTTCATCGGACGTCTGATGAATACCGGTCGTGTGGACATGACCCGTACGGTGGCTGTAACGGGTTCCGAAGTGTTGAAACCCGCTTATTGCAAGCTGAAAGTCGGCGCTCTGTTGACGAACGTTTTCAAAGGTAACGTGACTACCGACAAAGACCTCCGCTACATCAGCGGCAACGTGCTGACCGGTAAGAAAGTTTCTCCGAACGGCTTCCTCGGCTCTTTCGACAGCCAGCTGACCGTTATTCCCGAAGGAGATGAAATCCATGAAATGTTGGGTTGGATTATGCCGCGTTTCAATCAGTTCAGCGTCAACCGCTCTTACTTCAGCTGGTTGATGGGCAAGAAGGAATATGTGATAGATGCCCGTATCAAGGGTGGTGAACGTCACATGATTATGTCCAACGAATACGACCGCGTATTTCCGATGGACATCTTCCCCGAATACTTGGTGAAAGCAATCATTGCAGGTGACATCGACCGTATGGAGGCTCTGGGTATCTACGAAGTAGCTCCCGAAGACTTCGCTCTCTGCGAATTCGTATGTTCTTCCAAAGTGGAAGTGCAGCGCATCGTACGTGCAGGGCTCGATATGCTTCGTGCCGAAATGGCATAATCGGGGCGTATGGCAAATCGTAAATTGTAAATCGTAAAATCGTAAATATATTAATGAAAGCGTTAAGAAATTATCTCGACAAGATAAAGCCGAACTTTGAGGAAGGCGGCAAATTCCACGCATTTCGTTCGGTGTTTGATGGCTTCGAAACATTCCTGTTCGTGCCCAATGCCACTTCGAAATCGGGAACGCATATTCACGACTCCATTGACAGCAAACGCATCATGTCGATGGTGGTCATTGCGTTAGTACCGGCGCTGCTGTTCGGTATGTATAACGTAGGTTACCAGCATTTCCACGCTACCGGTGCTGCCGGAGGCTTCTGGGAAATGTTCATCTACGGTTTTCTGGCTGTATTGCCAAAAATCATTGTATCTTATGTAGTAGGTCTCGGCATTGAGTTCGTAGTGGCTCAGTGGAAGAAGGAGGAGATTCAGGAAGGCTTCTTGGTTTCCGGTATCTTGATTCCGATGATTGTTCCGGTAGACTGCCCGTTGTGGATTCTGGCGGTGGCTACTGCATTCTCTGTAATTTTTGCTAAGGAAGTATTCGGTGGTACGGGTATGAACGTGTTCAACGTAGCTTTGATTACCCGTGCATTCTTATTCTTTGCTTATCCTACGAAGATGTCCGGTGATGCCGTTTGGGTATCGGGCGACAGTATCTTCGGTCTGGGACAGTCGGTAGATGGTCTGACGGTAGCTACTCCGCTGGGTGCAGCCGCTACCTCGGGCGCCGTTCCGGAGTTCTCTTGGGACATGGTGACCGGCCTTATTCCGGGTTCCATCGGTGAGACAAGCGTTATCGCCATCGCTCTGGGTGCCATTCTGCTGTTGTGGACGGGTATTGCAAGCTGGAAGACGATGTTCTCCGTATTCGTAGGCGGTGCCTTCATGGCATGGGTGTTCAATGCAATCGGTCCCGAGACTCCGATGGCACAGATGCCTTGGTACGAACACCTCGTGCTGGGTGGTTTCTGCTTCGGTGCCGTGTTCATGGCTACCGACCCCGTTACATCGGCACGCACGGAGACCGGTAAGTATATCTTCGGATTCCTGATTGGCGCCATGGCCATCATCATCCGTGTGCTCAACCCCGGTTATCCCGAAGGTATGATGCTTGCCATCCTGCTGATGAACATCTTCGCTCCGTTGATTGACTACTGTGTAGTACAAGGTAATATCAGCCGTCGCGAGAAACGTGCAATTAAGTCTAACAATTAAAATACCGTAAGAAAATGAATACCAATAGTAATAGTTATACTATCATTTATGCTTCGGTAATGGTTGTTATCGTTGCATTCCTGCTGGCATTCGTAAGTTCTTCTTTGCGCGAGACGCAGAACAAGAACGTGGAACTTGACACGAAGAAGCAGATTCTTGCTGCACTCAACATCAAGGACGTAAAGGATGCCGAAGCTGAATATAATAAATATGTAAAGGGCGATATGCTGATGAACGTTGACGGTACGCTGACAGAGAATACCGGTGCATTTGCTACCGCTTACGAGAAGGAAGCCAAAGAAAATAACCGTCTGCACGTATTCGTGGCAGAGGTTGACGGCGAGAAGAAATATGTATTCCCCGTTTATGGTGCCGGTCTTTGGGGCGCTATCTGGGGATATGTTGCACTGAACAGCGACAAGGATACCGTTTACGGTGTTTACTTCTCCCATGCCAGTGAGACTCCGGGTCTGGGTGCCGAAATCGCCAGCACGCACTTCCAGGGAGAGTTCCCCGGAAAGAAAACGTTGGAGAACGGCGAGGTGGCTCTCGGTGTTGTAAAGAACGGCAAGGTCGAGAAACCTGACTATCAGGTGGACGGCATTTCCGGTGGTACCATCACTTCTGTAGGTGTGGATGCCATGTTGAAGGCTTGTCTGAGCAGCTACAAGAACTTTTTAACTAATAATAATGAGGAGGAATAAGAATATGGGACAATTGTTTTCAAAGAAGAATAAAGAAGTATTCTCTACTCCGCTGGGATTGAACAACCCCGTTACCGTGCAGGTATTGGGTATCTGTTCTGCTTTGGCTGTTACTGCCAAACTGGAGCCTGCCATTGTGATGGGTCTTTCAGTGACGGTGATTACAGCATTCTCCAATGTAGTGATTTCACTGCTGCGCAAGACGATACCCAACCGTATCCGTATCATCGTTCAGCTGGTGGTTGTTGCCGCGTTGGTAACTATTGTAAGTGAGATTCTGAAAGCTTTTGCTTACGATGTAAGTGTGCAGCTTTCTGTATATGTAGGTCTGATTATTACCAACTGTATCCTGATGGGACGCTTGGAAGCATTTGCCATGCAGAACGGTCCCTGGGAATCTTTCCTTGACGGTGTGGGTAATGGTTTGGGATATGCCAAGATTCTGGTAATCGTAGCCTTCTTCCGCGAGCTTCTGGGTTCGGGAACGCTGCTCGGTTTCAACATCTTGAACTATGAACCTCTGCAGAAGTTGGGCTATGTGAACAACGGCTTGATGCTGATGCCGCCAATGGCGTTGATTCTCTGCGCTTGCATCATCTGGTATCAGCGTGCACGTCACAAAGAATTGCAGGAAAAGCAGTAATAAATAAATGAAGAATGAAAAATGAAAGAATGAAAAATGGGCTGCTCTGCTGCAGTACAAGTTCTCATTGCTTTAATTCTTTAATTCTTTAATTCTTAATTTATCGAAGAGATATGGAACATTTAATAAGTTTATTCGTCCGCTCTATCTTTGTGGACAACATGATATTCGCGTTCTTCCTCGGTATGTGTTCTTACCTTGCCGTATCGAAGAATGTGAAGACTGCCGTAGGACTGGGTATCGCCGTAACTTTCGTGTTGGTGGTTACGCTTCCGGTCAACTATTTATTGCAGACCAAGGTGCTGGCTGCCAACGCAATCATTGAAGGCGTTGACCTCAGCTTCCTGAGCTTTATTCTTTTCATTGCTGTAATCGCAGCTATCGTTCAGTTGGTGGAAATGATTGTAGAGCGTTTCAGCCCTTCGCTGTATGCTTCACTGGGTATCTTCCTGCCGCTGATTGCTGTAAACTGTGCCATCATGGGTGCTTCCCTTTTCATGCAGCAGCGCATCACGCTGGGTGAGAGCGACCCGAAATTCATCGGTGGCATTGCTGATGCTGTCTCTTATGCGTTGGGCTCCGGTATCGGTTGGTTGCTGGCTATCGTAGGCTTGGCTGCCATCCGTGAGAAAATGGCCTATTCTGACGTTCCGGCTCCACTGAAAGGACTGGGCATCACGTTTATCACTGTAGGTCTGATGGCAATGGCATTTATGTGTTTCTCTGGTTTGAACATCTAAAAGAAAGGAATAAAACAATGGATATGAATATGATATTAGCAAGCATTGGAGTATTCCTCGTGGTTGTCATCCTGCTTGTTGTTATCCTGCTGGTTGCCAAGAATTTCTTGGTGCCTTCGGGTAATGTAAAACTGACTATCAATGGCGACAAGGAACTGGACGTAGCTTCCGGTTCTACATTGCTGAATACGCTGTCTGTAAACGGTGTGTTCCTTTCCTCCGCTTGCGGTGGTAAAGGTTCCTGCGGACAGTGCAAATGCCAGGTAATGGAAGGTGGGGGTGAAATCTTGCCTTCTGAGACTCCGCACTTCAGCCGTAAGCAAATACAAGATCACTGGCGTCTGGGTTGCCAGGTGAAAGTGAAAGGCGATATGGCCATCAAGGTTCCCGAAAGCGTACTGGGCGTAAAAGAGTGGGAGTGCGAGGTTATCTCCAACAAGAATGTGGCTACGTTCATCAAAGAGTTCATCGTTGCATTGCCCAAAGGCGAGCACATGGATTTCGTTCCGGGTTCTTATGCGCAGATTAAGATTCCTAAATATTCGATGGATTATGATAAGGACATTGACAAGAGCCTTATCGGTGATGAGTATCTGCCTGCATGGGAGAAATTCGGTCTGCTGGGCTTGAAGTGCCGCAATGACGAAGAAACCATCCGTGCCTATTCTATGGCCAACTATCCTGCCGAAGGCGACCGCATTATGCTGACGGTACGTATCGCCACGCCTCCGTTCAAGCCGAAAGACCAGGGCCCGGGCTTCATGGATGTAATGCCGGGTATCGCTTCTTCTTATATCTTTACCCTGAAACCGGGTGATAAGGTAACCATGAGTGGCCCTTACGGAGACTTCCATCCGATATTCGACTCCAAGAAGGAGATGATGTGGGTCGGTGGTGGTGCCGGTATGGCTCCGTTGCGTGCACAGATTATGCACATGACGAAGACACTGCACACTACAGACCGCGTGATGAATTACTTCTACGGTGCACGTGCATTGAATGAAGTGTTCTATCTGGAAGACTTCCTGCAGATTGAAAAGGATTTCCCCAACTTCAAGTTCCATCTTGCACTGGACCGTCCCGATCCGGCAGCCGATGCAGCGGGCGTGAAGTATACTCCGGGCTTCGTACACAACGTAATTTACGAGACTTACTTGAAAGACCACGAAGCTCCCGAAGACATCGAATACTACATGTGCGGTCCCGGTCCGATGTCGAAAGCTGTTGAGAAGATGCTCGACGACCTCGGTGTTCCAGCTCAGAACCTGATGTTCGATAACTTTGGCGGATAATCTTCCTTGTCCGTCTTGAGATAAAAAAAACTCCGGCTTGTCCTTCAGGGCTTTGCCGGAGTTTTTTGTTCGGGGCATTTCCTCTCTAATGAAAGAAAGTGGAGTGGATTCTTCGTCGCTTTTTCTTTATTCCTTGATATGAATCAGTGCATTTGCCAGAATGGCTGTTACTTCTCCGGTGGTAATTCCTGTTGACACAGACCTCGTATGAATGGTTCTTGGTGAAGGAGAATGCGGTCTTTCAGAGTTTTCATGTTGGATGTTTTATTGAATGTTATCGTTTTCCTCTTCTGTTTCTTCTTGAATGGTGTCTTTGGGCAGCAATCTTGGAGAAATGCGTTTCTTGGGAGTGAGGCTCATGCCTTTCAGCATTTCGGCTTGGCGCACTACGCTGCCGTTACCGTCCGAGAGCTGGTTGAAGGCTTTGTCGTAATCCCTTTGCAGGCTGGCCAGCCGGTCGCCGATACCGAGGAAGGTGTCGGTAAAGCCTGCAATCTTTTCATATAAGATGGTGCCGCGCTTGATGATGGCCTGTACATTCTTTACCTGGTTCTCCTTCTTCCAAAGGTCGAGCGAGAGGCGCAGGGCGCTAATCAGGTTGGTGGGGCTCATTAGTACCACCTTTTTGTTGTAGGCATATTCCCAGAGGTGGGCATCGCTTTGGATGGCGAGGAGGTAGGCACCTTCGGTGGGGATGAACATCATAACGAAATCCGGTGATTGGGCGTCGTAATGCGAGTAGTCTTTATGGCTGAGCTCGTCGATGTGGGAGCGGACAGATTGCAGGTGTGCTTTCAGGAAGTGTGCCTGCTCCTCCTTGCTTTCGGCAGAGGTGTAGGCAGCATAGGCAGTCAGCGACACTTTGGAGTCGATAATCATTTCCCGTTCGTCGGGGTATTTCACGATGATGTCGGGCTGCATCTTCTGCCCGCTTTCCTCGTTGATGATGGCTTCGCCCCGTTCGTCTTTTAGAAACTCCTGGCGGAAGTAGTGTTCGCCTTCAATCAGTCCGGAGGCTTGCAACAAACGTTCCAGAATCATTTCGCCCCAGTTGCCTTGCATTTTGGAGTCTCCTTTCAGGGCACGGGTCAGGTTGTTGGCATCTTCGCTGAGGCGGTTGTTCAGTTCCACCAGTTCCTTGATGCGTTCACCCAGCGAGAAGCGTTCTTTGGCTTCGGTGCTGTATACTTGTTCCACCTTTTGGCGGAAGTCCTTCAGGTTATCGCCCAGCGGGCGGAGCAGATTGCCCAGGTGTTCGGTATTCAGCCTGGTAAAGTCTTCGGCTTTGCTCTGGAAGATACGGTTGGAGAGATTCTCGAACTCGGTGTTCATGCGCTTGTGCAACGCTTCGGCTTCTTCCTTCTGCAGCTTCAATAATTCTATTTCCTTCTTTGTCCCGCTGATTTCTGCCCTCAGTGCGGCAGATTTGCGGTCTGCCGCCAGATAGCCGACTACGGTTCCGATGATTATCCCTATAATCAGTAATACTATCTCCATAGGTGTTTTGAAGTGTCCGCCTTATTGTGTCAATATTTCGTTTCCGTCTTCAGTAATCAGGATTTGGCTTTCCCATTGGGCAGAAGGCAGTCCGTCGTCTGTGCAGACGGTCCATCCGTCGGCTTCGTCGATAAAGACTTCGTAGCTTCCCATGTTAATCATCGGTTCGATGGTGAACGTCATGCCCGGCACTATCAGCATGCCCGTACCACGTTTGCCGAAGTGTTCCACATCCGGTTCTTCGTGGAACTTGACGCCGCAGCCATGTCCGCAGAGGTCGCGTACCACGCTGTATCCGTTCTTTTCCGCATGCTCCTGGATGGCGGCGCCTACGTCACCGAGGCGTGCCCAGGGCTGTGCGGTCTGTATGCCTATGTCACGGCATTCTTTGGTGACCTGTACCAGTCTCTGCATGTCGGGGCTGACTTCGCCAATCATGAACATGCGTGATGCGTCGGCAAAGTAACCTTTGTAAATGGTGGATACATCGACATTTACAATGTCACCGCTTTTCAGGAATTCCCTGGTGCTGGGAATGCCGTGGCACACTACATCGTTGATGCTGGTGCACACACTTTTGGGGAAGCCTTCGTACATGAAGGGGGCGGGGATGGCGTCGTGGTCTGTGGTGAAGCAATACACCATATGGTCAATTTCAGCTGTGGACATGCCTTCGCGAATGTTCTCGGAGAGATAATCCAGCAGGGCCGTGTTGATTTTGGCGCTTGCGCGGATACCGGCCAACTGCTCCTCGGTGCGGAGTGCGCTTCGCATCGGCAGTTTATATCCTTCTTTCTTATAATGTTGAATTTTGGCTTCTACTTCGTCGGAATAGTTTTTAGGAGTAAACCGGACTCCTTTCATGAACTTTTTCATTGTCTTTTCTTTTTTATGAGACTGCAAAAATACACAATAATGCAGGTGCTTGTACTATCAAGAGCCGAAAAAACATTCGTTTTCTTTATCCCGATACCAGCTTAGAGGGTATTCACCACTTCTATTTCGCTTCTTGAACTGTCTATCCTCCGTACTTGTATCTGGGTCTTTATGCGCTCTTTCAGTCCTTCCACGTGACTGATGATGCCTACCTTCTTGCCACCCATCCGGTGCAGTTTTTCCAATGTGTCCATAACGGTGTTCAGATAGTCGCTGCTCAGTGTGCCGAAACCTTCGTCGATGAACAGTGTGTCTACCGAGAGGCTCTGGCGGCTGAGGGAAGAAAGTCCGAGGGCAAGTGACAGAGATACCAGGAAGCTTTCGCCGCCCGACAAGGTGCATGCCGGACGTGCCGAGCCTCCTTGATGGAAGTCGCGCAGCAGGATGGTGAGCGAACCGGCCTGGCACTCCAGTTCGTAGCGGTCGGTCAAGTGTTGCAGATAGAAATTGGCGCCTGCCAGCAGTTCTTTTAAGACGAAGCTCTGGGCTATGTTGCGGAAGTTCTTTCCCCGTTCGTCACCGAAGTGGTGGCAGAGGCGGTCCCACTTCAGATACTCTTCGCGTAGCCGGTCGGCACGTTCCTTTTCTTCCTTTATCCGGTCGATGTTACGGGTGTTTTCTTCCAGGCGTAACTTCTGCTGGCCGATGGATTGGTTGCCGACGGTTATCTTTTCTTCGAGATTCGCGATGAGTGCATCCAGGGTTTCGAGGTTCTCGTTTTCTTCTATTTCGGGCTTCCGGTTGATGTGCTCTTCCACTTGTCCGGTGGCCAGATGAAAGGCGGTCGATGCAGCTACTTCTTCCTCTTTAAGTGTCTGCAATGAGGCACGCAATGCTTCTATCCGGGAGCCGGACCAAGCGGATAGGACGGTGATACGCTCCTCGTCGAGAGTGGGGTTGGCGGCATAGAACCCGGTTAAATCCTTTTGCAGCCTTGCCATTTGGTCTGCGGTGGAGGATATGCTTTGTTTCAGTCCGCTTGCTTGTGTATTCAGATTATTCCAGGCAATCCCCAGGTCCTTGATTTCCATTTCCTGTGTTGCTGCAGGTGCGTTGCGCCAGTCGGGGAATGCGGCATCGATGCTTTCCTTGTTGATGTTTATCCCTTCCAGCTCTTTGTGGATAAGGGCAATGGCGGATTTCAGTTCTCTTTGTTTTTCCTGCGCCAGACGGTAGTTGCGCGTAGCTTGCGTCAGGCGGTCAATAAAGGAGAGGGGGGAGTTCTTCCATTCCGTGTTCCATCCTTCCCAGAGGATGTGGGGAGTGACGCGGTCCATGGTGGCACGTATGTTCTCTTTTTCGTTGGCGGTGAGCGACTCGTAATTGACGATGCTGTTTTTCAGCTCATTCAGCACTCTGTCGGCAGAGTTGAAGGCTTGGCGCGCAACGTCCACATGTTTTTGGCATTCGTCCTTTTGCCGTTGCAGAGTTATGATTTGTGTGCTGAGCTTTTGAACTTCAGTGAGCTTTTCGTTCAGCTTGTCTGCTTCCAGCTTGTTCTCTTCCAGTAGCTTCTTCAGAGCGTCGCCGGTGGTTGTGGAGAGGCCGATGCCGTTGCATTGGGCGCATTTGGCTTGTGCGTCAGCGTGGGCAAGGTTGTAGCTCCGGAGTGCTCTTGCTGTAGACTGACGGGCATTCTCTGCCAGTGTTCCGTAGGTCTTGGATTCTGTCCGGTTGTTGTTCAATGCCTGCTCGGCTTCCTTGTATTCTTTCTCTCTTGTTTCCAGGGATGTGCGTATGGGAGCAAGGACAGACTGGAAATCTTCATCTTTGCAGAGCGATTTTATTTCTTGTCCGCACACGGGGCAAGTATCCCCGACGGCAAGCCGGGAGCGTGCTTCCTTTGCCCACTCTTCTATGGCTTCCTTTTGCTTGTCGTACAGGGTGCGGATGTCATCATAACTTGTTTTCCTGCTGTCGAATGCCGTTTGCAGGAGGACGTATTGCTTTTGGCACGCCTCCACTTTGGCGTTCAACGTCTTTTCGTTTTCCTTTGCCTCGTTCAGTGTCCTTTCCGTTTCGGCCAGCAGAGACAAGGCATTCAAGGCTTGTAGCAGGTTCTCCCGTCCGGCGTCGAGTTTGTTTTTCTTGTCTTGCAGGGCAGGGCAGTCCATGGTTTCAAGCTGCTTGTTCCGTAGGTTTATTTCGTTTTGCAGTGCATGGTTCTCTTGTTCTTTCCGGGTGAGGGCGGCTTCTTTATCGGTGCGCTCTTTAACCTTCACGGGTTGTTGTGCGGCAAGTCTTTCAAGCTGCGCGTTGTAGGTGCCGATGCGCGTTTGGGCATCGAGTGCGGATTTTAGGCCGGTAATGATGGACTGGCTTTGCTCGAACATGGGTAGTAAGGGCGAGTGCTCTTGCAAGTACTTCTCGGCACGATGCAGCTTGTCTTCTTGCTCTTTTAGGAAACTGCATAGCCACTTGCTTCCTCCGTCCAGCCGGGCGAAGGATGCTTTCAGTATCCCGGCTTGTGCATGGTTCTGTTGTTGTTGCTGTTGCTGCTGTTTCAAGGTAGAGAGCCAGTTGCGGGCATCGGCGGTGGCATTCCATTCCTTAATCAGCAGTTCTTTCTGTTTGAATTCGTTCGATTGCAGTTGCGCTTGCTTCCCTTCCCACATTTTCTTTTGCTGTTCACGGGCGAGGAGGAGTCCTGCGTATTTCTTCAGCCAGTCCCGTCTAGCGAGGGCGATGGTCTTCTGCTCATTGGCTTCCTTGACTCCGGCATTTTGCGTGGCTATGGCTTCATTGATTGTGGCGACTTCTTCTTCTGTCAGGATGTGGATGCTTTCCAGCTTCCGGTTCTGGTTTTCGTATTCCGTCCGTCTTTGCTTGGTGGAGGCATATATTTCGGCACCTATTTCGGAGTAGATACTTGTGCCGGTCAGCTTTTCCAGAATATCCGATTTTTCGCCTTCCTTGCTTTGCAGGAACTTGGTGAAGTCGCCTTGCGCCAGCATGGTGGTGCGGCAGAATTGTTCGAAGGTCAACCCCACTGCAGCTTGTATTTCCGCTTTTATCTCATTTTTTTTGTTGAGTTGTATGCCGGTCTTTCTGTTTTCCAATGTCCAGCGCACATCCTGCACGGTTCCTGAAATTTTGCGGTGCGCCCGTGCTACGTACCATCGGGCGGTGTAGGGCGTTTCGTTCGAGCCGGTAAACTCCAGCTCCGTCCATGCTTCACTGGTGTTACGGCGCATCAGTTGCCGGCTGTCGTTGATGGCAATGTCTTCCTTTTTGGCAGAGAAAGTCTGGTTCAGGTCTTTGTATTTTTCGTTCTCGGCATGGTCCATGCGGGGCGTGTCATTGTAGAGTGCCAGGCAGATGGCGTCGAGAATGGTTGTCTTGCCTGCCCCCGTCTCTCCGCAGATAAGGAAGAGGGATTCTTCACTTAGCAGTCCGTTCTCGAAGTCGATGACGGCATCTTCTATGGAGGCAAGGTTCTTTATGGTGAGTTTCTGGAGTTTCATGTTCCGGACGGATGATTATGGGTTGTTCTTGCTTTTCACTTTTTGCACGGCAGTCTCCATCAACAGGCAAAGCTCCGCATCCATCTCTTCTCCTTCGGTTTCGCGGTAGTAGAGTCTGGCTATTTCCAGGGGAGACATTTCCTGCATTTCCTGGATGGAGATATGCTTGCTCTCGTCAGTGTCAGCCTGCCGCTCTCGGGTGGTCTTGATGTAGCAGTATTTGCATGCCTTGCCTTTGGCGGCGTTCGAGGCTTTTTCGTTGCAGTCGGGTGGCAGGTAGCCGTTTGTCAGCACATTCAGACGGAGGTATGCAGGTGTCTCTTCCGGGTATTCTTCCAGTAATTTCAAGGCGTCTTCGAAAGGCGTCGGGTCATGGGGAAGCGTGACGAGGGGAATTGTATTTTCAATTTCCCTTGTACTGATTTGTGGTTCTGCACCTTTCTCCAACTTGACGATGGAGACGGAGTGCGGATAGGTTTCGTCGAAGCTGACGGGGAGGGGGGTACCGCAATAGCGTGCGTGGTGATGACTGCCTTTGATGTCCTGAGGGCAATGGATGTGCCCGAGTGCCAGATAGTCGTACCCTTCTCCCATAGCGCTGAGGGGAACATACTCTATTCCGCCGATACTCTCATCGTGTCCGCTGCGGTCGCTGCCTTCGATGGAGAGATGAGCCATGAGGACGACGGGAAGCTGTGCCGTATTCCGTTTTTTCACTTCGTCCAGCAACGCCTGGAAGAAGCGTGCCTGCCGTTGGTCGCGCGGTGTTTCAGAGTCCAGCAGGGGGAAGTTTTGCGGATAGACGTGGGGCACGGCAATAACGTAGCCTGTTGTCCCTTTTTCATTGTCCACCTCGATGATGTGCTTGTCCAGATTCACTTCCTCGGCCGTACGTTCGATGTTCCCCACGACGTTCAGGCCGAAGTGTTGCCATAGGCTGCTGTCTATCTCCAATTTCGAGCTGCTGTCATGGTTTCCGGCAGTGACTACGATGGCCATTCCGGGGCAGGCTTGGTGAATGTCCAACATGGCGTCGGTGTACATCTTCTGCGTGGCGGCGGCAGGAGCGGAGTAGTGGTAGATGTCTCCGCTCACCACCATGGCGTCGGGCTGCTCTTCGGCCACTATGCAGGCGAGTTGCCGTAGGAAAGCCTGCTGCTCGGCGGTGCGGTCGTAGTTGTAGAGGGTGTGTCCCAGGTGCCAGTCGCTGGTGTGTAGTATCTTCATTGTTTTTATGGTTTCAATGGGTGTGGGTTACTGTTTCTTTAAAATATAAATCTTGTGTGTCCCTCTTCCTTTGTAGTCAATGCCCGATTCGGGATTGGCTATCCATTCGCGCAACTCGCGGGAAGCGGCGGACTTCAATAAGCCGGTCAATCGGCAATAGTCGGCTTGGGTCATGAAGCTGTTCTTCTCCAGGTACTTTTTGGCCCGTTCCAGCCGTTCCTGTGGAGAGAACATCTGTGAGGAGCGTTGGAATTTGTCGGCGGAACGTTTCAGATGGCACTGGCGGGCTGTACGGTACAGTAGTTCTTTGTCCGCCTTGAAGTGAATGTCCTTCAGGCAGATGCTGGCTGCGTTTCGCTTGGTGTCTCCTTCTTCGCCCGTCTCCCGTTCGCGGTCTTGGCGCAAGCCGAGGGCGGGGGTGAATACTCCTAAGTTGTCAATCTTCACGGAGTAGCCTTGTCCCATTTGGTAGGCTATTTCGTCGGTGATGGCTTGCATCAGTCCGATGATGTCGCCTCGTGTGAAGGATGAGGCGTATGCTATCTTTTCGGTGATGGTTTCCAGGTCCACCTGTCCGTATAGTTTCATTCGTGGGTAGAGGATGCGTTTGCCGTCTTCTCCCGGCAGGTTCAGTTCCTGCATGTTGTATTCTGCCATGATGGTGATGTTGTTATGAGGTTCGTTCGTCTTCGGGGTTTGCAAAGTTTATCCCAA
>OFFN01001252.1_pt1 | contig 13691 bp, 11 predicted proteins | sample 1521381 | NCBI WGS metagenome assembly OFFN01 (sample SAMEA3504112, study PRJEB24116) | mouse gut metagenome | biome: mouse gut; feature: mouse-associated habitat; material: faeces | place: Denmark | collected 2011 | reverse complement strand
CGCTCTTCCTTGCTGCCGCCTGCTCCGTCATCAACGATATGGAAATCTTTATCATAGTAAAAGCGCTTACCATTCCAGAAGCTGTGGGCGGATTTTCCGATACCGAGGTAGGGGATAAGCTGCCAATATTTTATATTGTGCCTGCTCTCATATCCTTCTTTTGCAAAATTGCTGATTTCATATTGCTCAAAGCCCATTTGTGCAAGCCTTTCAGCAGCGGCTAAATACATATCTGAAACCGTATCATCATCAGGAAGAGCAAGCTTATTCTTCAATTTGTAAAAAGGTGTGTTCTCCTCAATTTTCAACATATAAGCTGAAATGTGGGTAACATCCATTTCATTTATAAAATGGAATGTTTCGTTCAGTCCATCAAAGCTCTGCTTGGGTGTGCCCAGCATTAAATCAAGGCTGATGTTTGTAATTCCTGCACTTTTCGCATAATGAATTGCTTTTGCAACATCCTCTTTTCCTGCTTTTCTTCCAAGTGCAAGACGTTCGCTTTTAACCGCACTTTGCATCCCGAGTGAAATTCTGTTTATGCCGAATGACGAATATTGCTTGAAATCCTCTTCAAGATTTTTGCTTGGATTACACTCAATGGTGATTTCGGAATTAGCGTCAATTTTAAATGCCTTGTTTGCCGCCCCCAGAATATTGTCTATCAACTGTGGCTCCAGAATACTCGGTGTGCCGCCGCCGAAATATACTGTGTCAAACTCAGCACCCCTGTATTTTTCAAATTCATCAATTACCTGTTTTGTATAGCTTTCGGCAATTGCTTTATCATATTTAACAGAATAAAAGTCACAGTAAGGGCATTTGTTTGCACAAAAAGGGATGTGAATATATAAACCTGCCTTAGCGTTCATAATATCACATCCTTTAAATTAAAATTATTTCTTTCTGCTTTCTGCTTTTAGTCTTAACTGCTTGTCAAGAATTGTTTTGCGGAGTCTGATTGATTTTGGTGTAACCTCCAGAAGCTCATCATCTGCAAGAAATTCCATACTCTGCTCAAGTGAAAGTGTTGTTGGAGGCACAAGCTTGAGTGCTTCATCAGAGCCGCTTGCACGGGTGTTTGTAACATGCTTTTTCTTGCATACATTGCAGATAATATCTTCATTTTTAGCACATTCGCCAACAATCATACCCTCGTAAACATCAACACCGGGGCCAACAAAAAGTCTGCCTCTGTCCTGTGTGTTCCAGAGTCCATATCCTGTTGTTGTGCCTGTTTCATGAACAACTATAGAGCCTCTTGTTCTTGTTGCAATATCGCCGGCATACGGCTCATAACCGTTGAAAAGCTGATTCATAATGCCGTTGCCGTTGGTATCTGTTAAAAATTCACTGCGGTAGCCTATAAGACCTCTTGACGGAATTTTGATTTCAAGGTGTGTCATACCTGTTGTGCGTGTATCCATAACAACAATTTCGCCCTTGCGTGAGCAAAGCTTTTCAACAACAGCACCAACGTATTCCTCCGGTACTTCAATGATTGCAAGCTCAACCGGCTCAAGAGTCTGACCGGTTTTTTCGTCCTTTTTCATAATAACCTGCGGACGTGAAACCTGAAATTCATAATTTTCACGGCGCATTGTTTCAATTAAAATTGAAAGGTGAAGCTCACCTCTGCCGCTTACCTTAAATGTGTCCATAGAATCTGTTTCTTCAACACGCATGGAAACATTGGTTTCAACCTCTTTGAAAAGGCGTTCACGAATGTTACGGCTTGTAACAAATTTTCCCTCTTTGCCTGCAAACGGAGAATCATTAACGATGAAGTTCATGCTGATTGTAGGCTCGTCTATTTTTACAAATGGAAGCGGCTCAACGCAATCAGGGTCGCACGCTGTTTCGCCTATGTTCAAATCAGGAATACCTGCAACGCAGATTAAATCACCAACAGTAGCTTCTTCGCAGGGAACTCTTTTGAGTCCTTCAAACTGGTAAAGCTTTGAAATGCGTATGTTTTCAGTGCTTCCGTCCTGCTTGCAGAGAACATACGGTGCATTAGCCTTAACCGTTCCGCGTTCAACTCTGCCTACACCGATTCTGCCGATATAATCATCATATTCAAGTGAGGAAAATAAAATCTGTGCAGCTCCGTCTGCATCACCCTCAGGTGACGGAATGTGCTCAAGAATAGCATCAAGCAGAGGACGCATATCACCCTCGCGAACGGTGGAGTCAAGGCTTGCATAGCCGTCCCTTGCAGATGCAAAAACAACGGGAAATTCAATCTGGTCATCATCTGCTCCAAGCTCAATGAAAAGGTCAAGAACTTCATCTATAACCTCATCGGGTCTTGCACCGTCACGGTCAATTTTGTTTACAACAACAAGCGGAGTTTTATGTAAGCCAAGGGCTTTTTTCAGCACGAATCTTGTTTGCGGCATACAGCCCTCAAAGGCATCAACAAGCAGAAGCACGCCGTCTACCATAGTTAAAATACGCTCAACCTCACCGCCGAAATCAGCGTGACCCGGAGTATCAACTATATTTATTTTTGTATCATTATAATGAATGGCAGTATTTTTGGAAAGGATTGTGATGCCGCGCTCCTTTTCAAGGTCATTACTGTCCATAACACGCTCGTCCACAGCTTCATTTGTGCGGAAAGTGCCGCTCTGGCGCAGCATTTCGTCTACAAGAGTTGTTTTGCCGTGGTCAACGTGGGCAATTATTGCTACATTTTTTATATTTTTTCTTTCGCTCAAAGTTCATCACCCTCAAATAAGTATAGGCTGAAGCAGAATGAAGATAACTCCATATCCTGCTTCAGCCTAATATTTTACCACTTACAGAAGAACTTGGCAAGTGCTTAATAGTGTTTATTAAATTATAATCGGAAAATTATTCGCTTAATTCAGCGGCAGCTTTTGCTTTTTTCTTTTTTATGCATATAACAGTTACTGCTGCAGCGGCAACTATTATGACAGCACCTGCACAAGCTGAAGCAATTATAATGGTGTTGTTATTTGACGGTTGAGTTGTTGGTTCTAATCCGTTTAACATACTGCTGAAATCAGAAGGATCAAATTGTGATGCAATTTCGTCTAATTCCTTAAGCGTATAAAGATTATCGTCAGGATGATCATAATCTATTTTTTTGCCGTTTGCACTGCCATTGATAATTTTAAATTGAATTTCAGAATTTTCTGTTACGAGCATAGCAACTGACAATAAATTGCCTGATAGTTCGTTGATAACATGAATTTTTTTGTATTTTGTTTTACTGTTTTCAGCAAATTTAATAATATCCTTTTTAAATTGATCGTAATTTGACTTTTCTACCTCGCGTTCACTTGTTAAAAGCCATTTTCCTTCTTCTGCCTCTATGCTCTCTATGAGTTCAGTGCAATCAGCTAATCTTTCACGTATTTCATCAGTAAGCTCAGCTCCTTTTTGAAAGCCTAAATCAAGGTGCTTGCCATCTTCTGTATCTACTTGAAGCGTGAAATAATATTCCGCTTTTTCCAGCAAGTCATTAGCTGAGTTTTCGTCAATATTATCTAAATCAAATAAATCAACATTATAATATATTTTTAATACACGCTCATAGTCAACATCTTTACTGGTAAATTCAGGGATTGCAACAATTGCTCCTTCCTGAAATATCTCTTCTGCATGCTCCTTTATGTCATCTGCATCATCAAACAATGAAGATGGGTCAACTATTTCAGCATAAACAGGCATACTGCATACTAGCAGCATACAAAATGCAATTAATGAACATAAAATTTTTTTCATTGCTATTCCTCCTTAATTATGTTCTTCACATAAATTAAGTATAGTTTTATCTGCAAATTGTTACATTTGTTTTTTTAGATATTTACTTTTTACGGAAAATTATTCGCTTATTCAGCAGCAGCTTTTGCTTTTTTCTTTTTTATGCATATAACAGTTACTGCTGCTGCAGCAATAATTATAGCCGCACCTGCACAAGCTGAAGCAATTATAATTGCGTTGTTATTTGATGGTTGAGTTGTATTTGTTCCAAGTCCACCAACATAACCAGGTGTTACAGGTTCAGAATTAGCTGCGATTTCTTTAAGCTCTTCGAAAGTATAAAGTGTATCGCTTGGATTATTGTGATCAATTTCTTTATTATCAATAACTCCGCCGAGAACCTTAAAACGGATTTCTGAATTTTCTGTAATCAGCATAGCAGCTGATCTGAGCTCTCCCGGTAAATCGGATATGATATGAACTTTTGAATAAGTATCTTGACTGTGGCTTAAAAACCTTTCAACATCCTCTTTATAATATTGAAACAAATCTTTTGTTTCGCCTATGCTCATTCCAGAAATGTCTACTTCACCAATATGCTTGTCAAGCTCTGCTAATTCTTCTGCTGTATCTTCCTTTACTTTGTTTACCTTACTCATAATTACTAGCGGATAAGCATTTTCATATTCAAAGAAAATCTTATAGTCATAATCCAATTTATCTATAGTCTCAATAATATTATCTTCATTCATACTATCATCGATTAGTAAATCTCTTCCACGATATATTTTCACACAATTGTTGTAGTCTAAATCCTCGCTGGTAAGAGTATCATTGAATTCCGGCACCATAACTATATTTACATATTCTAATATTGTATCTTCAACCTGTTTTAATTCTTCCGTGCTGTCAAAAACGGTTGCCATATCAGTTTTTGCAAAAGCAGTAAAACAGCTTGAAAGCATTAAACCAAAGGCAATTAAAGCATAAACTATTTTTTTCATTACGATTCCTCCTTAATATATTACCATATTGGCACATGTGTATGTCCTTTCTCCTAAAAGGATTCCGTCTGTAAACACATTGTTATAAGAGTAGAAGTTAGTTGTTGTTTCAGATTCAGGATCGGTAATGTAAATTAAATTAGCTATAGTCATATAACCTGAACACACCATCGCATGACCTATTCGTCCGTCAGAAAGCATATTTAATACCATAGGCTTATTTTCATCAATCTTATTTACTATTTCTTGATATTTCAAATTAGAATTCACATGTGAATCCTTTGTATGATTTGATGCATAAACTATACCCCAAGAAATCCCCACAGCGGTATTTCTGAAAGCACTTATAGGACAATTTTCTACTACCTGCCGTTGAGTAATTTTTGATGTTGTGTTATAAGTTCCAACCATTGCAGCACAGGCAGCCCAACACCAATCCTCTCTTTCTTGCTGAATGCGAATACCAACTATTCTGGTATAGTACATTTCACCGGTTGTATAAAAGCAATACTCACGTTGACCCTGTATAAGAACATCGGTATTCATTTTACCTGTAGAGCCAAGATAATACCAGCTTCCGTTAATTTTTTTCCATCCGGTTTGCATAACTCCGTCGGTGCCTAAATAATACCAGTCAGCATCAAGCTTTATCCAGCCTGTCTGCATTATTCCGCGCATTGTGAAATAGTACCATTTGCCGTCATCCTTCAGCCAGCCGGTGTGCATAACGCCGCTGGGGTTTAAATAATACCAGCTTCCTTCCCATTTAAGCCATTCTGTCCACATCCAACCGTTGCTGTCAAAAAAGTACCAGCTGCCGTCTATGTATTCCCAGTCATATTTAGTATATGAGCCGTCTGTGTGCCTATACCACCATCTGCCGTTACTTTCTTTTATCCATGTCCCTTTTATTTTAGAAGAAGGAACATAAACAGGAGCTGAATAAACAACAGCATCTGACGAAACTTCATCGGCATTTTCAATCTGAACATTGTCTTCGGCATATGCATTCTGCACAGGCAATGCAATGATTCCTGTTGATAATACAGATGCTATTAATAATGTATAAATAATTCTAACTGCTTTCAATTTCATAAACATTCCCCTTTAATGATTAAAATTCACAGTTTGAATTTGTATAAACCATCGGAATCACCCCATAATTGTTTTGTTCACTTATATAGTATCATATTTTTTGTGAATTGTTACATTCAATTTTGCACAAAAAATCAACATTTTTGTTAAACCTGTATAATTTAAAACGAAAACAAAGGAGCGAAATTTATTTTCGCTCCTTTGTTTAATAGTGTATCAAATTATTTTTTTGCATTGAAGCTGTCACGAAGAGGAACCGTGCGGTTAAACACAAGCTTGTCGTCTGTTGAATCTGTATCAACACAGAAGTATCCGTTTCGCATAAATTGGAATCTTTCGCCTGCTTTTGCACTTGCAAGGCTCTTTTCACAGTATGCCGTAACGGTTTTAAGTGAATCAGGGTTAAGGTTATCTTCAAAAGAGCTTACACCCTCCTCATTACTGGGGTTAGGCACATTGAAAAGTCTGTCATAAAGGCGAACCTCAGCCTTAACATTGTCTGTGCAGGAAACCCAGTGAATGGTGCCCTTAACCTTTCTGCCGTCTGCACTGTCCCCTCCGAAGGTTTCAGGGTCATAGGTGCAGTGAACACAGGTAACGTTTCCGTTTTCATCCGTGTCATAGCCTGTGCAGGTAACAAAGTAAGCCTTGATAAGCCTTACCTCATTTCCCGGGAACAGACGGAAATATTTTTTAACAGGCTCAATCATAAAGTCATCCCTCTCAATATAGATTTCCTTTGAGAAGGTCATTTTTCTTGAGCCGTATTCAGGATGATCGGGGTGATAATCCACCTCAACCTCTTCTGTTTTGCCGTCGGGATAATTGTCAATAACAACCTTGAGCGGATCAAGAATCGCCATTGCACGCGGAGAGGTCATATTCAGATGATTTCTTACGCAGCTTTCAAGCATTGCAAAATCAATAACACTGTATGCCTTTGAAACACCGATACGCTCGCAGAAATCGCGGATGGCCTCCGGTGTATAGCCGCGCCTTCTCATACCGCTGATTGTTGCCATTCTCGGATCATTCCAGCCGTCAACAATGCCGTCCTTAACAAGCTGCAGGCACTTACGCTTTGAGGTTAAGGTGTAGTTTAAATTCATTCTTGCAAACTCAATCTGTCTTGGCTTTTCGCCGTCTATGCACTCATTTACAACCCAGTCATAAAGCGGTCTGTGATTTTCAAATTCAAGCGAGCAAAGAGAATGGGTAACCTTTTCGCAGGCATCCGAAAGAGGGTGGGCGAAATCATACATAGGATAAACGCACCACTTATCTCCTGTTCTGTGATGATGTGCATACATAATGCGGTAAATAATAGGGTCACGCATATTCAGATTAGGGCTTGCCATATCTATTTTTGCACGCAGAACCTTTGCACCCTCAGGGAATTCACCATCAGTCATTCTTCGGAATAAATCAAGGTTTTCCTCTATTGAACGGTTGCGGTAAGGGCTTTCCTTGCCGGGCTCTGTAAGCGTGCCTCTGTATTCACGCTGCTGCTCAGGTGTAAGATCGCAGACAAATGCCTTGCCTTTTTTTATGAGTTTTATTGCACATTCATAAATAAAATCAAAATAATCAGATGCAAAATAGAGATTGTCCCAATCAAAGCCGAGCCAGTTGATGTCTTCCTTGATTGCGTCAACATATTCGGTATCCTCTTTGATAGGATTTGTATCGTCAAGGCGGAGATTGCATACACCCTTATATTTTTCCTTTGCACCAAAGTTGATGCATATTGCCTTTGCGTGGCCGATGTGAAGATAGCCGTTAGGCTCAGGAGGGAAACGGGTCTGAACGCGGGAATACACTCCGTCTTCTAAATCTTTATCAATGAAATCATGAATAAAGTTGGAATATTCTTTGATTTCTTCTGTGTTTTCCTTTGCCATTATATTTCCTCCTTGTAATATTTTAATGCTGCATTCAGTCTTGCCCTGACGGTGCTTTCACCAAGCAATGCTGTAATTGAATAAAGATCAGGTGTGTTTGTTCTGCCTGTTAAAGCAACACGTATGATTGTTGAAACGTCACCAACATGACCTCTGTAGCCTTCAGGGTTCTGCTTGAATTCCTTAACGTTTGCTGTGCAGCCCAGTGGCTCACACATATCCTTCATTCTTGCAAACCAAGTGTCCTTATCATCATCAAGGTTAACAATATCAATATATTTTTCAAGCACATCAACTGCAAGCTGTGGTGTTGCATTGCCGTTTAATTCATAGCATGGGGTAAAGGTTTCATCATACATATAGCTGATATAATCGGGAATATCGCTCCACTTTGCAATATCCTTCCTTGGTTTTTTGTTTTCACGGTCTATGTTGAGAATAGCAGTTGCTCTGCCCTTATCCTGTTCGTAAAGGGCAGCAAGATGCGGGCAATATGATTTTGCCCATTCATAGGAAAGCTCAAACACTTTTTCGGCTTTCATCGTGCTGATAACATTTTTTGAAACGTCGCAAAGCTTGACCATATCAAACAATGCACCTGAAACGCTCATCTTTTTAAGATTAAAGGGGAAAGCGGATAATTCGGCATCCTTGTTTGCTCTGCGCCAGTCCTCAAAGTTACTGTTGAGAATAGTGAAAATATATTCGGAAACACTTTCCTTCGGGAAGCCCTGTTCAATGTAATATGAAACAGCAGCTTCAGGGTCTTTGCGCTTTGACAATTTTCGCTTGCCGCCCTCGTCCTCTTTCATTATCGGAGCAATATGTGCATATTTAACGGGCTTAAAGCCAAGCACTTTGAACAGCTGAATGTGCAGCGGAACGCTGGCAATCCATTCATCACCGCGGATAACGTGCGTAGTGTGCATTAAATGGTCATCAACTGCGTGTGCAAAATGGTATGTGGGCACACCGTCTGTTTTTAAAAGCACAACATCAATAACATTTTCAGGCATTTCAATTTTGCCTTTAATCATATCATCAAAAATAATCTTTTTGTCAACAGAGCCCGGGGATTTCAGTCTTAAGGTCCATGTTTTTCCTGCCTCAATATTTGCTTTGATTTCATCAATACTCAAATCACGGCATTTGGCATAGCTGCCGTAATAGCCTTTAATATCTTCGTTCTCCTGTGCCGTGCGGATTTCATCAAGTTCCCCGGCAGAGCAGAAGCAGGGATAAGCAAGCCCTTGTGCAACAAGATTCTTTGCAAAGGTCTGATAAATTTCAACACGCTTGCTCTGTGTGTAAGGACCATAGCTGCCGCTCTCCTTATCATAGCCCATAACACCCTCATCAGGAGTTATGCCGAAATAATTCAGACCCTCAACAATGGCGGAAACGCCGTCCTCAACCTCTCTTTTTTTATCCGTATCTTCAATTCTTAAAAGAAAAGTGCCCTTTGTGGCAACACAGTTGAGCTTTGCAGCAGTTGCAGCATATAAGCCGCCGAAATGCAAATAACCGGTTGGACTCGGAGCAAAGCGTGAAACTCTTGCACCCTCAGGCAGCTTTCTTTGCGGATAAATCGCCTCATAGTCTTTGGGCGTTTTTGTAATATTCGGAAATAAAAGTTCTGCTAATTTCTGATAATCACTCATAATTTAACTTCTCCGTTAAGTAATTAAATATCTTTCTAAATTAATTATTATATTATTACATAAATTGCTAAATTATTCAATATATTTATTATTCTATTTTTATTGAAAAAATAAAGTAACTATGTTAAATTATACGAACGGAGGTGTTCAAATGGCATTACCTAAGGATACAATACTTCTTTTAAGCGTTATAAATACAAAGCTGCGTGACTGTTATTCAAGCCTTGATGCACTTTGTGATGATTTGGATGAGGACAAAAACGATATAATAACCCGTCTTTCAGCAGCAGGCTATGAATATAACGAAGGCATAAATCAGTTTATTTAACGAAAAAAGCTCCGATTATATCGGAGCCTTTTACATTATGCAAGGTATTCGGATGTTTCTTCGCCTTTTACCTTTTCACCGTTATTTTCAATTATTCTGTTAACAAAAGATATTTTGTTAACCCTGTGTTTCAAATTTTCTTTATATTTGCTTGAAAATGCAATAAATATAGCAAAGATATAAGGCATACCAAGATTGGTTTCAAGCAGGGAATTTATAATCATAGGGGCAAGCTTTTCTGCTGCCGAGCCAAGCTCAGCACTTCTTATTCCTCCAAGGAAAAGTCCTGCTTCCCAGCCGAACTGAACAAGAATGCCTATAATCAGAAGCCACGGAATGTTTATACGTTCCTGCTTCTTTTTTCTTGAAATATTCCATAATATAAGCCCGAGATAGCCGACAAAAAGAATAATTGCCATATAACCATGGTAAGAGCCTGTTGTGCGCTGAATGGTAATCATATTTTCACCGGTGCCTAAAGTTTTGGTAATAAGAGGGCAGCAGACCCACCAGCCGAGGATAAGCAGTGTCCATTCAAACAGGTTTTTATCCTTGGAAATCCATAGCCATATCCACACAAAATTTGTAAAGCCATAGCTCATAGACATCCACATAAGCACCCAGAACAGGCTGTGCCCCTCGGATATACTTCTTGAATGTGTTAAAAGATGAAAGATTCCGTAATCAACAAGCTGGTAAACAAAGCCGAACAGTATGCCTACAATAACAGTTGCATATTTCTTTTTATAAAGCAGCATTCCTGCAAATATTAAAAGAAATCCGATGTCTAGCCACATATAAAGCGGGTCAAAAACGCGCTGTGCAACAACCTCCATAAACGCCCTCCGAACAGTTGAAATTTAGTGATTATGCTATAAAAATAGTATCATATAGCTATAATATTGTCAATTGAAATGAGAAGTGTGCTATGGTAAAATGAGAGATGGAGGGGTGTTATGGTGAAATATTACAGGAAAAATATTATAGGCTTTTATGTTATTGCCGTTGTTGCAATGGGTTTTGCGGCATTTTTTGATTTGAAAATTGATATATGGCTCAACAATCCCGAAAATCCGTTTTGCGTATGGTTTTATAACACAGGTGAAATGCCATGCCGTCTTGCTTTGCCGATTGCAGGTGCAGTTATTGTATATACTTCAGGTAAAATGTGGCAGAAAACAGCAGGCATATTGATTACGCTTGGCAGCGGAGCATATTTTGGAACTTATATAGGTGAGCATTTTTTTGTTGAAGAAAATCAGTTTGTATTCGGTTTAGTATGGGGCATAGGCTTTGGCTTAACGCTTCTTCTGTTCGGCTCATTTGTTAAAATCCCTGAAAAGTACAGAAAGCCGCTTTTTGTTCTTGCCGTAACGGGAATAGCTGTTGTTGCAGTTCAGGCTGTTGCTATAGAGGGAATGAAATATCTTTGGGGAAGAGTCAGATTCAGAGATTTGCTTGCTCTGAGCAGCTATGATGCGTTTACTCCGTGGTATGTTATAAACGGAATTAACGGCAATAAATCATTTCCGAGCGGTCACACCTCGGGTGCGGCAATAAGCTATCTTTTAATGCTTTTACCGTTCTTTTTTGATAAGCTGAAAAACAGAAAGCAGCTTTGCTTTTTTATACCTTTTGTTTATTCAGGCATAGTTGCGTTTACCCGCCTTGTAATGGGCGCACATTATTTAAGTGATGTAACCATAGGCGGCACGGTCAGCTTTACAATCGTTATTATTGCAATGGCAATTCTTCAGAAGAAAAAATATATTGAAGTATAATTATGAAACGCACTTCAAAAGAGGTGCGTTTTTGCTTGTTTTTTTGAGATGCAACTGTTGGTTGACAAATTGAATGGCGGCGGTTGGTTGCAATAAATCCGAAAATAATATACGCTTGAATTGCTTAAGCGAGTTATAAATCGAAATGAGGTTAAATTATGAATTTTGCTGATAAAATAATTCAGTTGAGAAAGCAGAGGGGCTGGTCACAGGAGGAACTGGCAGAAAGAATGAATGTAACAAGGCAGTCTGTTTCAAAATGGGAAAGTATGCAGTCCGTTCCTGATATTGAAAGGGTGGTGCAGCTTTCCGAATTATTTGGAGTAAGCCTTGATTATCTGTTAAAAGATGATGTTAAGGATAGTGAGCAAATAGGTTATGAAAAATCTGAGAATGAAATCCGAAGCGTGTCGATGGAGGAAGCGAAAAACTTTCTTGAAATAAAGGCTTCAACTGCAAAGCCGATTGCCGCAGGTGTTTTTTTATGCATACTTTCACCTATATGCTTGTTGGTTTTGGGCGCATTAAGTGAAAACAGGCAGAATTTTATGTCTGAAAATCTTGCAGGAGGCATTGGTTTGATTGTTTTGTTTATTTTAGTTGCCATAGCGGTTGCAATTTTTATTTTTAACGGTAGTAAAACGCATCCTTTTGCATTTATGGATAAAGAACCCTTTGAAACAGCTTACGGCGTTCGGGAAATAGCGCAAAGCTGTAAAAGTCAGTATAGAACAACATTTACCATAAATATTGTTATCGGTGTTTGCCTTTGTATATTGGCAGTGGTTCCCTTGTTCAGCGGAATAAGTATTGATGAAGATAATGATTTGCTTTTAATAAATTTGCTGTCACTCGGTTTTGCAATTGCAGCAGTAGGTGTTTTTCTTATTGTTAGGGTCAGCATTGTGTGGTCAGGCTTTGAAATGCTTTTGCAGGAGGGTGATTACTCAAAGAACAATAAAGAAAGAAAATCTGTTGTTGAAGCAGTTACTGTAGCATATTGGCTTATTGCTACTGCAGTATTTTTGGCTTATAGCTTCGTAACAAACAACTGGGGGATGTCATGGATTATCTGGGTTGTGGCAGGTGTGATATATCCTGTTGTTCCGGCAATTCTTAATGCATCAAAGAAGAAAAAATAAACTCAGGGCAGATGCCCTGAGTTTTTTAACTGTTTTTTCTTTTGTCACTGATTTTTCTTGCAAGGTATACCGCGGGTGTATCAAGCAGAGAGGTGAAAATGTAAATTACATAGCTTGATGCGAATATTGACAGCAGGGTTTTTGCATTATATGTTCCATAAAATGCAAAAACAGTGAAAAGAAATGTATTTAAAACCTGACTCAAAAGTGTTGATCCGTTATTTCTGAGCCACAAAAATTTTCGTTTGTCTGCGAATTTTTTTTCTGTGAATGCCCACCATTTATGATAAAGCCATACATCGAATATCTGGCTTATTGCATAAACAACAAATGATGCAATAAGCATTCTCGGTGTGTTGGAGAAAACATCCTTTATTGATCCCATTACCCAATCATTCTCACTTGGCTTGTAAAGCATCCAGCTCTGGCTCAGCATCAGGAAAAACAACGATGTAAACATTCCGATAAATACAGCCTTGTTAGCAGCCTTTTTGCCTTCACATTCAGAAAGAATATCTGTTACCAAAAAGGTTGAGGCAAAAAGAATATTACCCAGTGTCTGTTCCATACCAAATGCATTAATAAGAATTAATACCTCTATATTTGCAAGCACGGTTGCAAGTGCAGATGCACAGTAAAGACCTGCCTTGCCGAATAATTTATAGGCTATAAGCACCATTGAAAATATAAAAATTACCGATCCTATAAGTAAAAGCTCGTTTATCATAATTAGTTACCCATTACCTATCGCAATTTATTTGAAATTTTGATTGTTGACAATTCTTATTGCTTTTTTATCTCGCACTGTGGGCGGTTACAAATGAACTATGTACGAATCCATATACTATAAAACAAACAGAACGCAAAAACGCTCTGTTTGTTTTTTGGCGGAGACGGTGGGATTCGAACCCACGTCCCTCAGGGGGCATCATGATTTCGAGTCATGTCCGTTATGACCACTTCGATACGTCTCCGATTATTATGGATTGCTATAAATTGTATCACTAATGAAGGTTATTTGTCAATTATTTATATTTATATTGT
>OFFN01001243.1_pt1 | contig 13812 bp, 9 predicted proteins | sample 1521381 | NCBI WGS metagenome assembly OFFN01 (sample SAMEA3504112, study PRJEB24116) | mouse gut metagenome | biome: mouse gut; feature: mouse-associated habitat; material: faeces | place: Denmark | collected 2011 | reverse complement strand
GGGTGGAAACGGATGCATCAAGGCGCTCAGCGCCTTGATGCGCGCGGATTCCGTCCCGGCAATCTCTTCCCCTCCCAATTCAGTCGCCGTGGGTTTGCAATTCAGTCGCCGTGGGTTTGCGACCCACGGCATAATAGATGCGCGCGGATTGCGTCCCGGCAAGCTCTTTGAACTGTTCTGCCAGTTCATGGAACTGGCTAAAATCTAATGCTGCCATAATTCTAAGGTTGAAATTATGACAGCAAAGGTAGATTATGCGACTAAATTTTCCTCGCGGAGTTTGGGCCGTTTACCACTTGGCATACCGTCGATTAGGGCGAGAAGTTTTTTCTTTTGTTCGCGGCGTATGTCGGCGCGGTCGGGTACCTTGATGTCGGCCCTGTAGAAGATCATTCCGAGAACGTATGAGAGGATGAGGAATGAGAGGAAAGCTATAATCCAGAACCAGTCGCCGTCTTTCACCAGAAAACCGAAATTGTTGCCGTGTGAAGAATAGCAGATGATGGGGAATACAATGCAGACGATTATGCAGAACAAGAAAAGTGCACCGGGAATCAGTGCCCCCATAATGTCCACCATTAACTCATGGGCAAGTTTCACGCCATGGAATTCAAAACGTTCATCGTTGTTCTGTGTGTTGCACATATGGTTTAGATTTCAGGATGTTTAAGGTTTGGGAAGAATGAGAGGGGAAGATGGGAGAGTGATAGGAGGGGGACACGTATTCGACGCGCCCCCCACTAATCAAACTTATTTATTAACCAAATTCAGGTCGGAATGCTTCAATGCTTGATCTTGAGGGCGACTTTGTTGCCTTCAGAATCAGCAATGACGATTATATAAATCACGCCGTTGGAGGCACTGATTTTCACAATGTCATCGGAGCCATTGCCTTCCTCACCAAGAAGCATACCTGCTGTGTTATACACATAGATTCGTGAATCTGCTTTCAGGTTGCCGATGATGATGTGGTCACCTTCGAGGGCAACAGAGTATTCACAGCTATCAATTGTAACCTCGTCAACACCGGTGGAGAAGTCGAATGTGATGACACCGGCATACTTGTATGTGACAGCTACGGTAGAGTCATCCTCAATGGCCGGAGTTGTGTACATCTCGTCAACTACCACTACAGGCTCACCGTTGAATGTCACAGACTCGACCTCAAAGCTCTCATTGGGAGTAACCTTGAAAGTTGCAGTCTGGCCGGTGGGCACGATAGTTGTCATAGAGATAGAACCGGGGATAGAGTAAGTCACATCAAACTCAGTGCGCGTACCACCATTAAGGGTAACGGCTACTTCCTGATTGCCGATATGGTTTCCAATAAATGGATTGTCCACAATGAAGCTGTTAGGCTTCATCACCAATTTATAGGTTTTGCCTGCATAGAGTTCCTGATTTACCACTCCAACGAAGTGACGTCCTACATACTGACCGTTGCCAATCTCAGATTCACCGGTCAGAGTCTGACGGGTAATCGGGAATGTTGCAATCTCAGTTTCACCATCTGCTGTTACTTCATAAAGAACACCCTTGTCACCGAGAGTTTTTGAAGATACAGTATTATAGAGAATCTCAGCGTATTCGTAATCAGGACAGTCAATGATGAAATAATCAACAAAGTCCTTGATCTGGTTATCCTTAAGATTTACTGCGGTAAGAGACCAAAGGGGGAGGTCTGACACTGCGGGAGTTGTATAGTGCAACTCAACGCGTTCGCTGATATAGTCTTTCAGATAAGCCTGTGTCATTGAGCCAATCTCGTATGCTTTCACATTCCCTTCGGGGATTACGAAAGTGTAGTCAGTCTCAGGTTCAAATACAGTCTTAGGATTGAAAATAAGACCTTTTGAATCGGAAGTCACCTCTCCTACAATAGTCTCAACAGGTTCGGCTGTGAAATCATTCCCTTTATAGATATATCCGGTGAAATTGGATTCATCAGTCATAGCAACAAATCCATAGTTTTTACCTTCAACCTCCGGGAACTTGAAAGGTACAGTAATTTCGCCCATGACAGTAACACTGCCATTGGAAGGGCGAACACGACCAGTGCCAAATGACTGATAACTTGCTCCATTGATTTCAATATCAATAGCCGAGTTGACAACATCTGGTTCATCAGTTATACACACACAACCTTCGGGTATGTGAATGGTATACTTATGCCCATTATATAGTTTAGTTTCTGGAAAGGTAATAGTTATAAACTTTTCATTGTTATTATTTACAACAATATTTGAAGTTCTTGTAATTTCACTATTATCTTCCAACAAAACAACATTTGAGTCAAAATCGCTCGAAACCGAGATGTTATGATTAAAAGCGACTTCAATTGATGGCAAAGTTTCATATAAAGCTTTGTCAATAATTGAACTTGTCTCAAAGGATAATACCTTCGCAACGTCTGAGCCCCCAATAAACGTTATAGAAAGTGGTGAAGAATAGAAACTATACTTGGTAGCTGTAGTCCATGTAGACTCTCCTTTCTTACCAGCATAAAAATCGTATGTCAGCACAAGAGTATACATTGTACCGGGTTCAACTTGAATGTTGGGAAAAGACAGATGAAAGTCAGCCCCTTCTTGAAAGGAATCTTTATTGGGCTTTATTGTTTCATACATTCTTCCGATGCATTCTCCGTCATCTTTAGAGCCTTTATATAATGCAGCAGACTTCTCGGCCGTCGGACGCGAAGCGACATATGCGCCACTTGAACAGATCCCCCATTCGCCATCACCATATTCTTCAATTATTGAAGATAAATCAAAGTGTAGGATAATGTCATCAAATGAGGAAATTGTTCCATTGTTTTCAGGAGAACTTCCTGTAAACTGTAGGACTGCCGCGTGTCCGTAGACTCCTCCCAATAAAATGCAAAAAAGAAATATAAGTTTTCTCATTTTGATTTTAAGTTAGAAGAGGTTGGAGCGTCCGAGGATACTCATTGCTCCAACCTCAAGTCTATTATTTTACACAGACTTTTTTACCATCTATTACATAGATGCCTGCTGGAAGATTAGAAAGATCTGAAACAGATCCATTGGTCTTAACAATGTTGCCATTGATTGAATAAATGGCAAACGTAGTGTTGCTCTTCAAAATTGTCATTGAATTTCCTGCGGTATTCTGACCCTTTACTTTGCGAGCCACACCTACATCAGTAAGATTATACTCTGCAGCGTACTCAGGCACGATGTTGGCACCGACCTTAATCTTGTTCAGATATACATTGATTGCCACCAAGTTTTCTTGAGTAACATCATCGTTAGGAGTCATGGGGACTGTTACAGCATAGCTACCAGTCCAAAAGTCCCAGTCAAACCACAGTTCATCTGAACTTACAGGAACCCATATCTCTTCACCATCATTCAGTATAAGCTGAACATCTGCACTCGAATTTTCAGTAGCATATACCTCGTCTGAGAAGAGGAAGTTTACAAACCCCCAGCCATCGCTATAGACATCCCATACAGTTGTCGTGGCAGGGTCGGGGTCGAGGCCAATAAACTCAGCTTCTACATCGTAGGATGCCATATAGTTGGCGCTTGCAGTATACGCATAGGAGAATGCGTTTCCTTCATCGTCCACGGCATCTACCATGATTTGTTTGCCTTCCTTGTCGAAGATCTCAGGCAGGTTGACCTCGATGAGGTACTGACCTGCATCGGGAGTACCCCATACAGTGTTGGGAACGGTTACTTCGACAGTTTTTGACGCGGTCACGTCAAGTGTTCCGGGAGTTACGGTGGCGTTGAAGCGAGCGCCTCCTATGAACTCGACAGACTTAACTGTCACCTCCTCATCGAATGTGAAGGTTACTTTGAAGTTGTCACGATCATCAATCGTGCTTCCGGATTCCGGATCGACCGTGTAGGTCGGGGTCGCTGAAGCACAGAACACAGCGGCCATTGCGAACAGCGATGTAAAAATCTTTTTCATTTTGAAAGATTTTAGTTGTGAAAGAATTATGGAATGAATTCCACGTTAGTTGTTTGTTGTTTTCGTTTCATGGTCCGTGTGAGTAGACTGCAAGAGAAGTTCGTGAAACGGGGGCGAAATCCTTTCGGTCATAGTCTTTTTACAAATGCTGTGAGGGGCGGTTGGTGTTGTGATCAGATGTCTGAAAAAGATTTTCCGATTATCATAATCTGGTTTATAAATTGTTTAATTGAAATCATTATTATTTCACCACGACCTTGCGGCCATTGATGATGTATATTCCTGCGGGGAGTTCCGCTGCGGATTTCACATTGATACGTATGCCGTCAACCGAGAATACCTCTGCATTGGCGAAGTCAACCGCGTCAAGGGTGATTTCCTCAACACCGGTAGTAGAGACAGTAACCGAGCGGCTTACATCGCCATACCATCCACGGGAGTTGTAGGAATATCCGGTTACGCAGAAGGTGTTTTCAGGAGCGAGTTCCTGAGTCTGAGTGGAAATATGGTCATCCTCGCCACGATATACTACAGTAGCATTTCCCACTACATCACCCGGCTTGTACTCCACGCCATCCTCCAGTTGACCCATGAAGGATTCACCATTGGAGATGAGTAGGATTGTTCCTGCGGCGTTAGGAGAACGGTCTGCCTCCACTATCACCACATCATCGTTGGGCATCGCCGAAAGGTTTTCGGGATAAGCCATGTCAGGGAGAGTATGGTAAGTGAAGTCGGCCACATTCTCATTATTGTAGAGAGGATTACTGTTGGCAGAGATTGCACGGATGTAATAGTCCGTGTCATAATCCGGAATTGTCACAACATTGTTGGTTGCGCAGACAATATCCTCGTCATTGCCATAGTAAAGCACGATGGCGTTGCCGAGTTTAGTACCTGCGGCATAGGTGGTGCCGTCCACAGGAGTCTCCGAGTTAGAGAATGATTGCTCACTGAAAAGAACAAGAGTGTTCTCAGCATCCTCACCACGCTTGCAGTTGACGGTGATGACAGCACTACGGTCCTCGTCGGCAGTAAGACCAGTGGCTGAGGATGCCGGAGCGGTCGGAGCCTCACCCGTGCGCTCAATCTTTATGTTGCGCAGATAGAGTTTTGTGAACTTCGGAGTCGAGAACTGGAACATGATGCGTCCATTATTGCCGATTACGGGCATATCGACCTCGACAGTCTCGTATGTGGCAGAGCCATCTTCATTTGTTCCCTCTCCGGCCGATGTCATTGTGCCGGAATAAGATGTGATAGTCTTATAGACGTTGCGCTTGCCGTCAAGAATCTTCAGGAAGCCGGTGTCTCCGAATGAGCCGGGATCGCTACCCTGTGGGATAGCAACACTACTATCACTTGTTTCAGCAGCATCTCGTGCCGTCTCCATTGCAAACTCAAATGTGAGTTTAACAGAACTGTCGAGGTTTATCAGGGGAGTGGCGAGGTAAATCACATTATCTTCACTTGATACAGCATATATAGCGGCATCTCCCTTGTACGCACGTCTCCACGGGATGAACTGATTCTCGCTTGCAGCCCAGAACATAAGCTGTTCGCCGTAAGGATAATTCTCCAGACCCGGTTCAAAGGGGAGCGAAACATTTGGAAGCGCGGCTGCATCACGGGCAGTTGCAGAAATCACCTCACCGTTGAGAGTCCATGCACGGAGGAAGGTCAGTTCATTCTCATTGCAGTCCAGTGAGAATGTGCCGGGTTCTCCGACATAAACCACCTTGCCTCCGCCGGGGAGCATGTCGCCTACCTTAACATCATGTGCCGGAACACCGAACACACCGGTGTAACCCTGCTGATAACCGGGATTAACCTCAGTTGTAGCGGCCACTATAACGGGGAAATCAGCACTGACGGTAACATCCACACTCTTTGCTCCGGTTGCTTCTGTATTAAGAACAGTGGGGGCTGCCTGAGTGGTAGCGAACACCTTGTCGGCTGTATTGGTGCGGTTGTAAGCCGGATAGCCGTTTACGCTCAGAGCCTTCACATAGTATGTTGTGCCATCAACGATATTGTCAATTGAAACGGAAATTCTGGATGCGTTGCCATAATAGAGGGCTTTCGCATTGCCGAAGGTTGTAGGCAAAACCTGTAATCCATTGGTCTCGCGGTATGCGGCACGGAACGTCTCACCGTCAATGGGGAGGTCAGCATCAGTGAAAGGTGTCTCGGAAACAAGGATGACAGTAGCATCAGCACCCTCGGCACGGGCGCAATTTATATTTAAAGCACGTCCTGATTGCTCTACCATCAGATTTGACGGTGCTTTGGCCGGAGCTGTGGCTTCTGTTTCAGGGGTAAAGATGATCACGGGAGAATAATCTTTGTCGTAATCATTCTCATCCCAATGGATATATGAATCAGACTCAAGCATGTCAGCCTTCAGTTTGGGAGAGATGCTGAGAGGCTTATCAAGACCGGTCGCGGTCAGCTGCATCGCGTCATCGCCATCCCATCCTGAAAGACCGGTGTCAAAACCATTGCCACTCTGATATGCGGTCTCCAATTCCTTGAAAACCATCTCCACTTTACCGTCAGCCTCATAAAGACGGATCTGAAGGGAGTATTTGCCTTTGGATGAGCCACTCTCATTCAGTATGGCCCGCTTGAACTGCACTGTTAGTATGCGGTTTCCAACTTCACCTGATGTTTTGTAACTGATGCCATCTGCTTTTGCCACACCCCCTTTTATAGGAGACATGCCGAGACGGAAAGCATCACCGCCATAGTTTACAATATCCTTACCGAGATAAATATTTCCTGTTGAAGATACCGCGAACTGATTGACTGAACGACCTCCGAATCTGAAATCAAAACCTATAGGAAACCCCTCGCCACTATAGTTGTTGGGAGTCTCCACATTATTGGGGAAAAGTACGGTAGTACCCTCACCCCAAGCACAGGGGATGACGGTTCCGTCGGAAAATTCGGTATAAGGAGTTCCCCCTGTCGTTGTCACTTTGTATTGGGGAATATTCCCGGCAAAGGCAAGTGAGGATACTCCGAGCGCGAGTGCGACAAGCGTATGCTTCGCGCAGGGGTAGAAATTTGTCATATAAAAGTATTATGATTCTGTAATAGATGTGTCAGAATGGGATAATGCACCTGAAATCCGCATAAATATACGGTTGAAACTTAAAACTGAGAAAGCTTATTTGCGCGAAATATCAGGGAAGTGGAATATAGTGAGGATAAGAGTAATATCTCAAAGTACCGGTATCTTGTTTTTAGTCGCGTCCGGTTACGACTGACGCTTTATGACCCATGGTCGAAGGCTGCGAAGATTCCACCTTCGCAAGCGTTGAATATTGAGTCGGTCGTTGAATACGAAATCAGTATTTGACGTATCGTGAATATGACGTATATATGTGGACAGTGGGATGAATTGTGAAGCAGAAGACTGAGAGAGTCGGTCAGCGAGAATGTCAATCCCGTGGCTAACAGGGACAATCGAGCAGAAGACGTACGTCTTCTGCTCAGAAGCATGCTTCTGAGCAGAAACAAAATATCCGTTAGCCTTCTTGTTCATTATTAGCGTTTAGATTTATGATATAACCGTCGTCTGTTAGTTTGTGACTATCGACTGCGCGGTAGATATGCCGCAAAATTAGAGTAAAAAATTATAACCTCCAAATTTTTGGCGAAAAATTTTTCAAGAAATTTGAAATATACGTAAAAACGGGGTGTCGAATGAATAAAATCCATGTATTATTCATTCGACACCCCTAATATTTAAGTAGTTGCTAAGAATTAAACATCATATGTGTTCTTTTTCAAAGAATGATTTGAACACTAATTTCACTTTCTCTCCGGTGCTTTTTGCCGTCTTCGTCAGTCGCTTAGCTCGCTAAGCTCCTTCCTCCGCCGACAAAAATCACTCGGAGATAAAGCAAAATTAGTTGTTCATTAATTCTTAGCAACTACTTAGAAAAAAAGTCAGATTCTTGGTAGAATGTTGCACTCCTCCAGTCGTTGTCTTACCGCCTCCACCGCTTTCGGGCTATAGGAATTGCCCGGAATTGCCGGCGGCGCGAAAATCTTGCCGAAGAGATGGTTGATGAGGTATTTATAAAGCGGCTTGTCAGACCAGAAACCATAGTAGACATTCTCCACCACGGCCCCTGAGAGAGATTTGGGGTAGTAGCTGGTCTGTCCAAACTCGATAATGCGTTTACCACGCTTTTCGGCCTCACGCGTGATACGGAAAATGTTGGCGAGATACAACACGCGTGTGTCATCCTCCTTATAAGAGATGCCGAGATATAGAGGAACGACACGCTCCTCATCCTCCAGCACGAGTGTCATCAGCCGAGGCTCTCCCGTAACCTTGTCGCTTGCGACAAGGAGGAATGAATCCTCACCGTATAGAGTGTTGATTTCGCTGAAGAACTTCTCATTCAGGAATTCAAACTTGTTGGCAGCCTTCTCCAGCACATTGCGGTAGCGAATGAAGAAGTCATGGTTGATTTTCGCAAAATCGGATACAATCTCCCAACGGAACGACTCATCGAACTTCTTCTCTATATTGCGGACCCTCTGTTTGCTCTTTGTCTTAAGAGCCGATGGATAAGGGAAATCATCAAGAATCGGTATGAGTGATGTGGGGAAAGATACGATATAGGTGAAATCGTCAGGGAGAATATCGCGAACCTTTTCAATTGAATTCTCACGGGCATCCTTCACGAAAATGAATTTTGAGCGAGTCTTGGCATACATACCTTTCAGCTCATGCTCAATGACTTTTCTGACCTCACTTTTCTCATCATCCGTCAATCCATCGGCAATGTCAATAAATGGTTCACAGCTTGCCGCATAGGTACCTGTCATGAACGATTTGATTCTCAACAGACCGGGAATGAGCTTGCGCACCGATTTGAAGAATTTGGAAGGGCCCTTTGCCGACACGAGGTTTATCAGGTCGATGTCATAGGTGAAGCAGGGGACAATGGACACAATCCGTTCGCCGAGACTGACCAGAAGATAATGCACGGTGACATCCTCGATACCTGCATTTTCGACAGCTAATAGAAATTCCTTGCGCTTGATGACATTCCCTCCGAAGAGTGCATCCCAGGCATCGGAGGGTATCTCTGAAACAGAGTTTACCCAGCGACTCCGGACATTATGAGATGAAGTGTGGCAATCCATATTTCTCAAACAGTTTGATGATGAGTTGGACGAGAGAGTCCATATCCTCTTTTGTGTGACTTGCCATGACGCTTATGCGGAAGCGGGTGAGTTTCGGCGGAACTGCCGGAGCATAGATACCGCTGATGACATATCCGGCATCGAAGGCATCCTGCACCATAGCTGTCAATATTCCGGGGTCTCCTACTAAAAGAGGGATGATGGGAGTGCGGGTGTTCATTACGTTGAATCCCTCCTTACGGAGTCGGTCGGCGAGATAGGTCGCGTTTGCGTTAAGTCGCTCCACCACATCAGTGGTTTCAATCTCATCAAGCACCGTCTTTGCAGCTGCGCATACACCTTGTGGCAGAGAGGTCGAGAACATATTGCTACGCGCATAGATACGGAGATAGTCGATAATCTCCTTTGACGCGCTAACGTATCCGCCGAGTGTGCCGAGTGCCTTGCTGAGTGTACCTGTAACAATAATGTTCTCCCTGTCAGTTATTCCATAGTGAGAGAGGGTGCCTGCACCATTTTTGCCAATGACACCTATGGAGTGTGCGTCATCAATAAGAAGGATCGCACCATACTGTTTGGCCAGACGAAGAATCTCAGGAATGTTTGCTATGTCACCATCCATACTGAAGATACCGTCTGTGGCGACAATCATCTTATCCTTGTATTCCTCTGCATTTTCACGGAGCACCTTTTCGAGAGATGCCATATCGTTATGGTTGAAACGCACCATCTTCGCACCCGAGAGAGCCGTCGCATCGAGCAGACTTGCATGGTTCAGTTTGTCATGGATGATAAGGTTGTTGGAACGCAGCAACCCGGTCACCACTCCGAGATTGGCAGTGTATCCGGATGAGAAGAGCATCGTGTCGCCGAAGCCCGTCACATCCGAAAGTTTTCGTTCAAGAGCATTCTGGAAAGAGGTTGTGCCTGAAAGAAGGGGCACGCCGCCCGAGCCTATACCGTAAGTGCGCACCACATCGGCATTCACCTCCTTGGCGCGATCCATATTCGATGCCCCCAAATAACTGTTTGAACCGAACATCACCTTCACTTCCTCCTTCCCGGTATATCGGTTACGCACTTTAACTACCCTGTCGCAAGGAGTGGTCAGTTCAGGCTTGAGGTAGACGTTAAGTCCCGCTTGCTCATGAAGCGCAAGTTCATTATGGAAATCTTTAACTTTTCCCAGAATGGAACCATCGGAACTTTTTCGGTTCTTGGTTAAATCGGCTATGTAATTCATATCATAGTGGAGTTAAGAAATGCAAGCATCGTGGTTATAGATCGCTTGGTCGAACAAAATTAGTCAAAAAAATTTGTAATTGCACCAAACTAAACCTAACGAAGTTGTTTAAACTTTCTACGAGAAATATAAAATTAAGGATTTATTTTTCTTCAAGTGTAATCTTAATGAATAAGTAGTTGCTAAGAATTAAACATCATGTGAGATTCTTTTTCAAAGAATTATTTGTTCATTAATTCTTCGAAAGTACTTATTTTTGGAATCTTTCAACTCCTGCATTTCTCGCTATTCGAGAGCCGAACTATGCTTAAAATCTTAATAACCCCAACTCGAAAAAGTTTAAACAACTTAATTGCCATCATGAACAAAATGGCTAATTTTGTAAATGGTTGCTCAGTATATACCATTTATTTAGATTGACTAGCTACTTAGCACCTATTATAGACGCATAAATGAATTCCAAGAGCCAAAAACAACATGAGTGAGAGTGGAGAACGATCCAAAGAGCGATTACTGCATGAGGCGTTGATGCGCTTCACGCGCCAACCGTATGCGGACGTGACATTGAGAGAGATAGAGAAGGCTACCGGCCTCAGCAGAGGAACTGTAATGTACCATATCAACAATAAAGAGAATCTTTTCCGCGAGACTGTCGAGATGTTTGTGTTCAGACAGAATACCCTCACATCGCTTGCTGAGGACCCGAACCGGTCGTTGAAGGATACAATCAGCGAGTTCATCCGGATACTGGGGACGGAGCAGCGGCGATGGAAAAGGAACGGCATCCGCAACATCAACTTCGCGTTGGTCAATATCCAGATGTCGTGCTACAACATCATCAAGGATTCACTTAAGCATGCAGGGGAGTGGTATGAATCGGAGTGTGCGATTTGGAAAGGGGTAATAGAGCGGGCCATAGCGTCGGGCGAAATCAGGGAGGTGGATGCTGACCTGTTGGCGCACACTCTTGAGAATACATACTTCGGTGCGGCTTATGCCGGAATGGCATCTCCTGACGGATATGACCTTAATGTAGTTGAGCAGCAACTTATGCTCATATACGACGGATGGAAGAAATGATGCCTGGCCCCACTGGCTTAACGGCCTCACCTGCTTAACGGTAGCACATATTTACGGTAGCACGTGTTTTTACGGGAGTACGGTGGTTGACGGGAGAACGGTGGTTGGCGGGAGAAAGGGTTGACGGAGGCGTAGTTTTGAAGATGGGGAAGGAGTTTAAGGGCGCGGATTTTTTCGCTTGTCGCTGCGCGACAGCGCCGCGGATGGGAAGGATTAACGCGGATCCTTATCGGTGTAATGCTGGCTGGCTTGCACGCGGGTGGGGCCGGATGCATCAAGGCGCTCAGCGCCTTGATGCACGCGGATGGCGTCCCGGCAATCTCTTCCCCTTGCAATTCAGTCGCCATGCGTTTGCAATTCAGTCGCCATGGGTTTGCAATTTAGTCGCCGTGGGTTTGCAATTTAGTCGCCGTGCGTTTGCAACCCACGGCATAATAGACTGCTGACAATAAGACTTTGGGTGCATAATCGGGCGACCCTTGCTGCAAGGTCGGGGCGTGGGCGCCCCTCCTCCCAGAAGGCTGACGCCGCACAGGTCCCCCCCTCACCACCGTTCTCCCGTAAGGCCCCGTACTCCCGTAAATAAACGTACTCCCGTAAAAAATCCATTCTCCCGTAAAGATCCGTTCTCCCATAGGCCAACGTTCTCTCGTTATCAGGGGAGTTGTCACTGGGGATCGAGCAGCATCCGGCACCATCCGCGTTGCCACAAGGCGCATAGCGCCGATGTGCCTGCGACCCATCAAAAAAATGTGAAAACGAGATCCGCGTTAATCCATTCCATCCGCGCTCGCAACGAGCTGCATAGCAGCGAGTAAGAGAAAATCTGCGCCTAAAAAATTCATTCCCTATCTTCCAGACGGGAGAACGAGTTGAGGGGAGAATAAGTCCCAGTGGTCTAAGGTCTGCAACATGTGGAATAATTAACCTCTGAAAATCATTCTCAAATTTGTTGACATGGCTCTATTTAATTTGGAGTGGGAAAATCCTTAATCATTTTCTTGATTTCTTTCTCGTATTCAGCCACTCCAATTGGACGCTCTATCCCTTCAAACGACCATTCTACAATGGTATCATCCTTTGACTTGCATATAAGCAATCCAATTGTCTGATTATCTTCAGGACCTCGCATCAGATGATCAACTGCTGACACATAGAAATTCAATTGTCCTACATGATCAGGAATGAATGGAACAATCTTTAATTCGCATACTACATATCTATGACTGGGAATGTGGTAAAAAATCAAGTCGGGATAATACGTCTGACCGTTAGGCATTGATATTTGCATCTGTCTGCCTACAAATGAAAATCCTTTGCCGAGTTCCAAAAGGAAGTCTGTGATATGTTTGATTAAGGCATCCTCAAATTCTCTTTCCGTATAATTCACCGGCATTTGCAAAAACTCCATATTATATGGGCTCTTTAGCATTTGGCTGGCTAAAGATACTTCTCCCTTGGGTAGGCTCCTTTCAAAATTAGTCAGAGCCTTCCCAGAGCTTTCGTAATACCCCTCTGAGAAATAATATTCCAATTCTTTTCTGCTCCAACCGTGTTCACATACTTGCGCTATATAGAACAGAGCCTCTTGTAAGGTTTCCGCTTTTGATGTTATGAAGACGTGCTGGCCCCATGGAACATTTGCAAAGAAGTATGGCATGCTTAAGATTCCGTTAGATATCTGGTCTCCAAAAAAGTCAACAACCTGTTGACTTTTTACAACCCATTGAAAATAAGTCTTGTACCACCGGCGAGCCGCCTTTATATTACTCAGTGACAATCCACTGTCGCCGGGAAATTCGGATTGCAGATCAAGAGTAACATTTTTCAATAACCCATCACCATATTTGGCCGACTTAGACATCTCACAAATATCACGTCCTAATTCCCAATAGAAATTAAGCATCTCCCCATTTATTCTTACAGCAGCACGGATTTGTGCCTTGCGATACCGTTTCTTCAAATCGGATAGCCAATTCTTGTATTCGGCAGTCATTGATGTTGGTTCTCTATTAACAAACATCGGTGTCTTGTTTTCAGAGGTACTCATAAATAATGTATAAATAGTATGTAAAGTTAGTGATTTTATTCTAAATAGGGAAATATTTACAGTAAAACAAGTAGTTCTTGAATACTCTAAGATTTCCAATCGCAAAAGGGATTGCAGATACACATCTGATTCTAGAGATACTGTTCCAGAAGTACATTAATGGAGCACGGGCTTGACGGGAGCACTGAGTTTACGGGAGCACGGGGTTTACGGGAGAATGGGTTGAGGGTTGAACCTGGTTTACGGGAGTACGGGGTAAACGGGAGAACGGGGTTGACGGAGGCGTAGTTTTGAAGATGGGGAAGGAGTTTAAGGGCGCGGATTT
>OFFN01001229.1_pt1 | contig 14039 bp, 17 predicted proteins | sample 1521381 | NCBI WGS metagenome assembly OFFN01 (sample SAMEA3504112, study PRJEB24116) | mouse gut metagenome | biome: mouse gut; feature: mouse-associated habitat; material: faeces | place: Denmark | collected 2011 | reverse complement strand
ACCCGCTATCCCATTATGCAGAAAGGTTTAGAAATTCACATAGAAGCTCAGAGTGAGGTTCTGGCCGTTGAGGAGTATGCCACCTTCCTCGGCATGTCCGCCGGCTTTGGCAGCGTTGTTGGCGCCTTTGTAGCCGATGAATCCCACATGGCCGGCAATACAGAAGCGGTCGGAGAGATTGATGGCGATACCGGGAGTCACACCTATCTGCCATGTGCAGGCTGTACCCGAGTCAGTGGTGTGGCCGAGACCGAGACCTACAGTGCCGTCAACGAAGAGATTGAGCAGCCCGTTGTCGGTGCGGAAATAGGTGTAGCGGGCGTAGGGGTTGAACTCGAAGAGATGGGAGGTGATATCGAGATCGTTGATACGATTTAGCGAATAGCCGATTGTCGTGCCTATTCCCCAATGCTCGTCAAGGCTCATGCCGAGCTCGGGCAAGATGGTGAATGTGTTTGTGGAAACGTCATTCTGAGTGCTGTGCCAGAAGCCAAGTGTGCCACCGGCATAATAGCGGTACTGCGCGTTGGCGCAGATACCAACGAGCGCCATTATAGCGATAAGGATATATTTTTTCATAATCAAAGTTTATTTGACAGCTACTTTGGTAACTTCAGAGCCCTGACGGCGGATAAAAATGCCGTTCGAAGGATTCTCTACACGCACGCCCTGAAGATTGAAATACTCCACAGGTGCATTCTCATCAGCCTCGATAGCGCCCACACCGCTTGTTTCGGTAAAAGGATTGAAGGGCAGGAATATCATGGCCTCGATAAAGAATTTGTCGTAGTTGGTTGTTGTCGGCGGATTGGTTGTGGTGTATTTCTCGTTCAGTATGCCGATTGTGCCGCCCGAAGTAAGAGCCCACCAGCCGTCTTCACCTTCAACCTCAGCACCTGCGAAACCTACTTCGGTATCTTCGAGGTAGCCGTCGGCCGAACTCCAGAGATAGTATTTGAGATTGTCTTTTACGGTTATCACTTGGTCTTTGGCGTAGGCGAAATGATTGGTGTTGTCAAGCTCAAAAGTAACGGGATAGCTCCAGAAGCCGTTGCCGGCGAAGTTGTCGACAATAAGCTTGCCGTCTTTGAGCTCTACCCAAATAGGATATGCAGTGCTCGAGCCGTCGTTGTATTGCTCCAAGGTGCGGGTCTGCATCTGGCTGTTGGTAAACCACATATAAGCCATTGCGATGTTGGCGACAGTATTGGTGCCGGGGCTCATGCCGGGCATTGCGAGGGTTATGACCTCATTTACGGTCGAGCCGGATACGCCGTTGAAGAGCAGTGTACGGTGCTCTACATCGATATTGAATACCACCGGAGTGGCCTGACGCGTATTGTAGCTGTATTGATATACGGTGAGGTCGGTAAGATTGCTGTCGGTTGCCGACTGACCCGTAGGTATGGTGATTGTCTGCTTGGCAGCGTCGAATTCCACCTCGAAGCTCAGACCGCGGTATACGAAGTTGTTGATTTTCAGCGTACCTTCCTCGGTAGATGAGATTGTCACAGCGCCGATATTGCGGTTATACCATCCGGTGTTTTGCTCATTGATGGTACCTTCCATATAGTAAAGGCCTTCGATGTCTTTGGCTGTTTGGGGCTTGTCGAGTGCTACAGCTGACAGCGACAGGCCGAAGGCTGCGAGAGCCAAACTTAGTTTTTTCATTTTCAGGGATGTTCGTTAAAGTATTACTTTTCGGGTGTTGTTTCCTTTGCGCTCGATATACAGACCTTTCTCCGGGTTTGCCACGCGTACGCCTTGGAGATTATAGTATTCTGCCTCGGCATTGTCGCTGCTCACTTCCTCAATGCCGGTGGTAAAGGGATTGTAGGGCATGAGTATCTGGATGTCGGCGAATTTGTAACCTTGCTTTTTGTCGGATGTGAGAGCTCCCACGCCATTGTTTTTCAATGCGAGGCGCTCTTCCGTGCCGGCCATATCATCGGCGTCGTATATTCCCGATTCGAATGTGACAGTGCTTGACACGGGGCTGAAAGCACTATCGAGTTGCCACAGCTTCAGCTCCGAGGCATAGTACCCGTCGGTGACGCTTGCCGTGCGGTTTGCATTGTCTACCTCAAGATTTATGGTGCTCAGGGCGCCGGCGTCGCAGAAATTGGTTACGGCGATTTTGCCGCTTGCGGTAGGCTCTACCCACAGCAGGCTCATGTAGGGGCCTTCAAGGCCACCGCGGGCGTTGACATCGTAGCTCGACATGTAGGTGTTGGCATAATCAAGATAGATACCCATGATTGTAGCTGCGGCCACATCCCTGCCAACTTGTGCTATTTCAACAACAGTGCTCGACGACTCCCAGCTGATAAGATGGTTGGCCGCGTCGATGGTGAGCACCACGTCTTCCTTGGCGCCGGTCATGTCGTTGAGAGAATAAATGGTGAGGTTCACGGGGCTTGGATTGCCTATGATTGGCTTTTCCTGCCCGGCCTTGAGGGTGATGGTCTGCGTATCGCGGTCGAATACACCGTCGAAATATACATTCCAATAGAACGGGCCTATGCTTACATTGGTGTCGTCGACAGCTGCGATGGAGATGTCGCCGGGGGTGTAAAGGGTAAGGTCGATACTTGCTCCTACAAAGCCCATGAAGCTGAAGATATACGCACCCTGTACTTCCTGAGCTGTCATTGGCTGAGGCATTTGCACGCGGCTCTGCACTTTCTTTGGAAGCGGTTTGCCAAGCGCGGGCCGGTTGACTGTGACTGTCTGGCCGTCAAATACAGGCGTCTGTCGACGTGTGTTCATCTCTCCCATTGGGCTGAAAGCGTTTGCGCTCAGTGCCATGGCAGCGGTGAGAATCAGTAAGTAGAGTTTTTTCATTGTGATCGGTTTTTATACGGGAGCAAAGTTAACTACAATCAGGCAAAGACACAAATTTTGAGCTATAGAATATGAATTAAATCGTACATTATGTATGAAGCTTCGTGAAAAATCAGTAATTTTGCAGTGTAATTCTAACCAAAAGCAATGAAAAAGATATTTTTGACAATTCTGTGCCTCGCTGCCGTTGTGTCGGTATCGGCGCAATTCAACTTGAACAAGGCTATTGGTGGAGCTGCTAAAGCTGCCAAGGCTCTCACTTTGACCGACGCCGAAATGGCTGCCTACGTTAAAGAATCTGTCGACTGGATGGACGAGCATAACCCTGTGCTCCCCGACGACAACCCCTATACCGTACGTCTCAAAAAACTTACTGAAGGTGTCACCGACGCCGATGGGATACCTCTGAATTTCAAGGTCTACGATGTTATCGACATCAATGCTTTCGCCTGCCCCGACGGCAGTGTGCGCGTCTTCTCCTCGCTGATGGACATCATGAACGACGACGAACTCATGGGCATTATCGGTCATGAGATCGGCCATGTGCTCAAGCACCACTCCAAAAATGCTTTCCGCACCCAGCTCCTTACCGGTGCTGCCAAAGACGCCGTGTCGGCTGCCGGCGGTGTAGCTGCCAAGCTCTCTGACTCGCAGCTCGGTAGCCTCGCCACAAGCCTTGTCGACGCAAAATATTCTCAGAAGCAGGAGAAAGAAGCCGACAACTGCGGCTATGATTTCCTTGTCGCAAATGGCCGAAATCCTTGGGGCATGGTTATGGCATTCGAGAAGATGATGAAGATGGAGCAGGAAGCCGGTGCTCAATCGAGCTACGTGCAGAAGATGTTCTCTTCTCATCCCGAGACGAAGTCGCGTATCGAAGCAATGACAAAACGTTGCAACAAAGACGGTTTCTCCCGCCCCGAATAAAACACTGTTTCTTGAAAAATACTTCCGTACCGCGGCGCAGGCTGCGGTGCGGTTTTTTTATTTTTGCAGACGCTCGGCCAGTCGTGAGTTGCGCGAGCATATCAGCTGGCGGTCAACGGCATAGCTCAAGGCTCGTACATTGCCCACGAGCACGCATATCTGCTTGGCGCGGGTAATGCCGGTGTAGATGAGATTGCGCTGGAGCATGACGTAATGCCGGTTGGTGACCGGTATCACGACGATAGGGAATTCCGACCCTTGGCTCTTATGGATAGTGATGGCGTAGGCCGGCATTATCTCGTCGAGGTCAGAGAGGGTATATTCTATCTCTCGCCGGTCAAATTTGATACGTATCTTGTCGTCGTCATCGTCGATAAGCGTTATGAAGCCTATGTCGCCGTTGAAGATATTCTTTTCGTAATTGTTCTTTACCTGCATTACCTTGTCGCCGAGACGGTAGAGGGTCTCGCCGCGGCGTATGCTATCGCCGCGCGGATTGATGGCCTGCTGCAGGGCTGCATTGAGAGCCGACGCGCCGATATCGCCCTTATACATCGGCGTGAGCACTTGGATGTCGGTCGGCTTCAGTCCGTAAGTCTTTGGCAGACGCGCAGATACAAGATTCACTATCGTGGGTGCGATATCTTGGTCGTCGGTGTGGATAAAGAAGAAGTCAGATTTAAGTCCGTTCGAAATGTCGGGCATGCGGCCATTGTTGATGGCATGGGCATTCGTTACAATGCGGCTTTCCTGAGCCTGCCTGAAGATACGCGACAGCCGCACCACCGACACCGTCGCCGAGCTGATGATGTCGCTCAGCACATTGCCCGCCCCCACGCTCGGCAGCTGGTCAATGTCGCCGACCATAATAAGACGCATGCGTGGCGGCATGGCCTTGACAAGGCTGTTGAAAAGAAGAAGGTCAATCATCGAGCACTCGTCGAGAATCAGCACATCGCCCTCGAGAGGGTTCTCCTCGTCGCGCGTAAAGCCGCCGTAGGGGCTGTATTCAAGCAGGCGATGAATCGTCGACGCCTCCATGCCCGTGGTCTCGCTCATGCGCTTGGCCGCACGCCCGGTAGGGGCGGCCAGCAAAATCTTCATCTTCCTTGACTTGAATGATGAGATTATGCCTTTTACAGTGGTCGTCTTGCCCGTGCCCGGACCGCCTGTGAGCACCATCACCTTGGCTGCCAGAGCCTTGTCGATAGCTTCCTGCTGCACGGTGTCGTAAACGATACCCTCGGGAGCCCTCTCGGGCGCCGACGCCTTGCCGGCATAGCATGGTGTGGTGATAAGCTTGCGCAGACGCCGCGCCACTCCTCTCTCGGCATAAAAATACATCGGCAGGTAAGCGGCCCCGTCTTCCACTACGAGTTTTGTCGGCAGATAGGTCGGCTATGGCGTCGGCTGCCTCGTTGTCTGAAATCCCGAGCATTGAGGCCGCCATGCGGGCAAGTTCATCTGCAGGGGCGAATACATGTCCGTCGTCGGCAAACTTATGCAGGGCAAACAAAACACCGGCGGCAATTCTCCTCGGGTCGTTCTTGGCATAGCCCATGCCGGCGGCGATGTCGTCGGCCACCTTGAAGCCTATGCCGTCGATATCGTCGGCAAGTCGATAAGGGTTGCCGTTAACCTTCTCAAGAGCGTCGCCGCCATATTCCTTATAGATTTTTGTGGCGTAGGCTGAAGATATGCCCAAGCCCTGCAGCCCGATCAGCACCCTGCGCATAGCCACATGCGCCTGCCATCCGGACTTGATCTGAGCCCGGCGCTTCTCTCCCAAGCCCGGCACTTCGTCAATGCGCTCTATATCGTTGTCGAGAATATCTATGGTATCCTTGCCGAATTTCTTTACGATAGCCTTCGCCGAGGCCTTGCCTATACCTTTAATACGGCCTGAGGCAAGATAGGCCTCTATACCTTTCACGCTCAGCGGCATTATCTCCTGCCAGTTCTCAACGGCAAGCTGCATGCCATAGCGAGGGTCGTTGCGGTATTCGCCTTCGAGCTCAAGGCATATTCCCGAGGCCGGCTCACCCATGAAGCCCGTGGCGATCATGCGCTTGCCGTCGGGGTCGGTGCGCACCCTCACCACCGACCATCCGTTCTCGGAATTGAAATATGTCACGCCCTCTACGGTACATCTGATTCTTTCCACACTGCAAAGGTACGAATCTTTTGCCGCATGTATTGTGAAAAAATATTATAGAGTACTCCTCTGACTTAAAATTGCCCCTGTGTGAACCGTAAAGATACCCTCTGGAGCGAATTGTGCACAAAGATAGAGAAAAATCATTTTGTATATTTCCAAAAAATGAAGTAAATTTGCAATGTGGATAGAAACATATAATCTCAAGCTTGCCCACCCGGGGCAAGACACTTGAAGCAAAATATATTATTGATGGAAAACCAATTTCAAACAGCCGGAGCCAAGCCTTTCACAATGGTTGAGGCTATAGCCGAAGCCAAGCGCTGTCTCCACTGCAAGGTGCCCCAGTGCAAGAAGGGTTGCCCGGTGAGCAATGATATCCCCGACTGGATTCACGAGCTCTCGCAAGGAAACATGGGCAATGCAATGGCCATTATCAACCGCCGCAGCAATCTTCCTGCTGTCTGCGGTCGTGTCTGCGCTCACGAGCGTCAGTGCGAAGGCAATTGCATTATGGGCAAAAAGAGCACTCCCATCCGTATCGGCGAGCTCGAGCGCTTTGTCGCTGACTTCGACGGCGACATGAACCTCACCCATCCCGAATTGCTGCCCAAGACACGCGGACGTGTGGCTGTGATCGGCAGCGGCCCCGCAGGCCTTACCGTAGCAGGCGAGCTCGCCCGCAAAGGCTTTGAAATCGAAATCTTCGAGATGGAGCCCGAACCCGGCGGCGTCCTCATGTTCGGTATTCCCGAATACCGCCTCCCCAAAGCCGTCGTACGCCGCGAGATCAAGCGTATCTGTGAGCTTGGCGTGACAATCCACTGCAATGTCACCATCGGCCCAGACTGCAATATCGACCAGCTCTTCGAGCAAGGCTTCGACGCCATTTTCATGGGCACCGGCACTGGTAAGCCCCGCAAGCTGCCAATCCCCGGAGCCGACTACGAGGCTGTCCGTCAGGCTATTTGGTTCCTGCGCCGTGTGAGCCTCTATAATTCAGGCCTCATCACCCGCGACGAGGTGCCTATCCGTCAGGGCGACCGTGTGTTTGTAATCGGTTGCGGCAACACCGCCATCGACGCCGCCCGCACAGCCCTGCGTCTCGACGCCGCCGAGGTGACTATCCTCTACCACCGCACCATCGAGCACATGAGCGCCCTCATGGCCGAATATAACGACGCCGTCGAAGAAGGAGTGAAATTCCGCTGGGAAACTTCTGTGAAAGAAATTCTTGCCGACGAAAAAGGCAAGGTCAACGGTATTGTGATCACCGACCCCACCGGTGAATACCCCCTCCCTGCCGAAAAGGTGATTTTCGCTGTCGGCTCATCTCCCGCAAGCCGAATCGTATCAACAACCACCGGCATCGACGTCGACGACAAGCGATATGTGATTACCCGCGACGAGCCCTACGGCATGACGACGCGCAAAGGCGTCTTCGCCGGCGGCGACGTCACCGCACGCCCCGCAACCGTTGTGCATGCAATGCAGGACGCCCGCCGTGTCGCCGAAGGTATCGAGCAATATGTCGACGCCGTGAAACTCATGAAAAAAATTGACGAACATAACTAATAAGTATAAATATAGTAATATCATGGTAAACTTCTCACTTGAGGGTAAAGTAGCCCTCGTTACCGGTGGTGTCTATGGCATCGGTTTCGCTATCGCCAAAGCTTTCCACGAGGCTGGCGCTAAGATTGTATTCAACTGCAATACCCAAGCCTCTATGGATATGGGTGTGGCCAACTATAAAGAAGCCGGTATCGACGCCACAGGCTACATGTGCGACGTCACCGACGAAGAAGGCGTAAAGGCTATGATCGCCGACATCGAAGAGAAATTCGGCGGTGTCGACATCCTCGTAAACAATGCAGGTATCATCAAGCGTATCCCCATGGAAGAGATGGACGTTGAAGACTTCCGCAAGGTTGTAGACATCGACCTCGTAGCTCCTTTCATCTGCGCAAAGGCCGTTATCCCCGGCATGATCAAGAAAGGTCACGGCAAGATCATCAACATCTGCTCTATGATGAGCGAGCTCGGCCGCGAGACCGTAAGCGCATACGCTGCCGCCAAAGGTGGCCTCAAAATGCTCACCCGCAACATCTGCTCTGAGTATGGCGAGCACAACATCCAGTGCAACGGTATCGGCCCGGGCTATATCGCAACTCCCCAGACAGCTCCGCTGCGCGAGCGTCAGCCCGACGGCAGCCGCCATCCCTTCGACCAGTTCATCATCGCCAAGACTCCCGCAGGCCGCTGGGGCACTCCCGAAGACCTCATGGGTCCGGCAGTATTCCTCGCTTCTGAGGCTTCGAACTTCGTAAACGGCCACGTACTCTACGTTGACGGCGGTATTCTCGCTTATATCGGCAAACAGCCCAAATAAGTAACTCAAACTAAGGCGGCAGGGATTTTTCAGGAAATTCCTGCCCCTTGATTGCCTGAAATCATTTATCCTCACTCGTTATCGTTAATGGAAGAAGTTTTTAAATATATAATAGGCCTTGGTGCTGCCGTGATGATGCCTATCATCTTCACCATCCTCGGTGTATGTATCGGTATCAAACTCGGCGACGCTCTCAAGTCCGGTCTTAAAGTAGGTGTAGGCTTCATCGGCCTGTCAATCGTGACAGCCCTCCTTACCTCGGCTCTGGGCCCCGCCCTCAACGACGTGGTAGACATCTACGGCCTGCAGCTGCGAGTGTTCGACATGGGTTGGCCCGCCGCTGCCTCGGTGGCCTACAACACCGCTGTCGGAGCTTTCATAATCCCTGTTTGCCTTGGTGTGAACCTGCTTATGCTCCTCACCAAAACCACACGCACTGTAAATATCGACCTCTGGAACTACTGGCACTTCGCTTTCATCGGTGCTGTGGTTTACTTCGCTTCGTCTTCTCTCGCTTGGGGCTTCTTTGCAGCTATCGTCTGCTACATCATCACTCTTGTGATCGCCGACATGACAGCCCTCAAATTCCAGCGCTTCTATAAAGATATGGATGGCATTTCGATTCCGCAGCCTTTCTGCGCCGGTTTCGTGCCTTTCGCAATCGTTATCAACTGGCTTCTCGACAAAATCCCCGGCATGAACAAGCTTGAGATTGACGCCGAGGGCCTAAAGAAAAAATTCGGTCTGCTCGGAGAGCCCCTCTTCTTGGGTGTGATCGTAGGCGTGGCAATCGGTTGCCTCACTTGCACTTCTGTTGCTGAAATCGTCGATAAGATTCCCTACATCCTCGGCCTCGGTATCAAGATGGGTGCTGTGATGGAACTTATCCCCCGCGTCACTGTCCTCTTCATCGAAGGCCTCAAACCTATCAGCGAGGCTACCCGCAGCCTTATCGCACGCAAATTCAAAGGTGCCGACGGTCTCAACATCGGCATGACCCCCGCTCTTGTAATCGGTCACCCCACTACTCTTGTGGTGTCGATTATCCTCATCCCCTTCGCCCTTTTCCTTGCCGTGATTCTTCCCGGCAACCAGTTCTTGCCCCTCGCCTCGCTTGCCGGCATGTTCTACCTCTTCCCCCTCGTATTGCCCTATACAAAAGGTAATGTGTTCAAGACCTTTATCGTAGGTCTCGTAATCCTTACCATGGGTCTCTACATGGTCACCAACCTTGCCCCGGCATTCACTCAGGCCGCCCACGACGTAGCCTTGGCTCACCCTGACGACGCCGCTGTGGTAATACCCGCTGGCTTCGAAGGCGGCGCCCTCGACTTCGCTTCAAGCCCATTGGCTTGGGTTATCTACCAGTGCACATACTATCTCAAATGGATCGGCTCGGGATTCCTCGCCCTCCTCACCCTTGGCCTCGCTATCTGGAACCGTATCCTCATCGTGCGCAATCAGAAATTAATGATCGAACATAACTCAACGAAAATACAATCAGAAGAATGAAAGTTATAACTTTAGGCGAGATTATGCTCCGCCTTTCTCCTGCCGGCTGCAAACGCTTCGTGCAGGTCGACAATTTCGATGTTATCTGGGGTGGCGGCGAAGCCAATGTTGCTGTAAGCTGCGCCAACTATGGACACGACGCTTACTTCGTGAGCAAACTTCCTACCCACGAAATCGGTCAGGCTGCTGTAAACGCTCTCCGTCGTTATGGCGTACACACCGACCACATCGCCCGTGGCGGCGACCGCGTTGGTATCTACTACTGCGAGACAGGCGCTTCAATGCGTCCCTCTAAGGTGATCTACGACCGCGCAGGTTCTTCTATCGCTCAGGCAAAACCCGAGGATTTCGACTTTGACGCTATCATGGAAGGTGCCGACTGGTTCCACTGGAGCGGTATCACCCCCGCTATCAGCGACGAGGCTGCCGAGCTCACACGCCTTGCCTGCGAGGCTGCAAAGCGTCATGGCGTCACTGTCTCTGTCGACCTCAACTTCCGCAAGAAACTCTGGACAAAAGAAAAAGCCCAGAGCATTATGCGTCCCCTCATGAAATATGTTGACGTATGCATCGGCAACGAGGAAGACGCCGAACTCTGCCTCGGCTTCAAACCCGACGCTGACGTAGAAGGCGGCAACACCGACGCCGAAGGATACAAGGGTATCTTCGAGGCTATGATGAAAGAATTCGGCTTCAAATATGTAGTCTCTACTCTCCGCGAATCTTTCTCTGCCACACACAACGGCTGGAAAGCCATGATCTACGACGGCAAAGAGTTTTACCAGAGCAAACGCTACGATATCAACCCCATCATCGACCGCGTAGGCGGCGGCGACAGCTTCTCAGGCGGCCTTATCCACGGCCTCCTCACCAAGCCCACCCAAGGCGAGGCTCTCGAGTTCGCAGTGGCTGCTTCTGCTCTCAAACAGACCATCAACGGCGACTTCAACCTCGTTTCTGTTGCTGAAGTGGAAGCTCTCGCAGGCGGCAGCGCAAACGGTCGCGTACAGCGTTAATATCAAATAGTCCTTAAAAGTTTATAAGTTTGATTAATAATTACTTACTCATATAATAGTAAAGGTCGTTATTCGTTAGACTTATAAGCTTTTAAAATATATATAAGATTACAATGGCAAAATTCGATAAACAGGCCGTTTTGGCCAAAATCGGTGCCGCTCCAATGGTGCCGGTATTCTATCACAAAGACCTCGAGGTTGCTAAAGCCGTAGTAAAAGCTTGCTATGAAGGCGGCGTTCGTGCTTTCGAGTTTACTAACCGCGGCGACTTCGCCCACGAAATTTTCGGCGAGCTCGTGAAATTCGCTGCCGTAGAGTGCCCCGAGATGGCTCTCGGCGTTGGCTCTGTTGTTGACCCCGCCACAGCCGCTCTCTACATCCAGCTCGGCGCATGCTTCGTTGTAGGCCCGCTCTTCAACCCCGAAATCTCACGTATCTGCAATCGTCGCCTCGTGCCCTATACCCCCGGTTGCGGCACTATCAGCGAAGTGGGCGCAGCTCAGGAAACCGGTTGCGATCTCTGCAAGGTATTCCCCGGCGACGTCCTCGGCGCAAAATTCGTAAAAGGTCTTCTCGCCCCCATGCCGTGGTCGAAACTCATGGTTACCGGCGGTGTAGAGCCTACCGAAGAAAACCTCACAGCTTGGTTCAAGGCCGGCGTTTACTGCGTAGGCATGGGCTCGAAGCTCTTCCCCAAAGACAAGGTAGCCGCTCAGGATTGGGCATATATCACAAACAAATGCCGCGAAGCTTTCGAAATCATCGCCAAAGTTCGCTAATTTTATAACCCATTATAATAATGAAGAAATCTTTTCTCGCTCTGGCTTTCGGTCTTATGACCCTCGTTGCCGGTGCCCAGACATCTTACTCTATCCTCCGTGGCGTTCATCCTGAAGATTTCAAGGAGTACGACACCGACCAGCTCCGCAAACGCTTCCTCATGCCCACCGTGATGGAGCAGAACAAGGTAAACCTTACCTACTCTATGTACGACCGCCTCGTCTATGGTGGTGTTGTGCCCGTAGGCCAGACCGTTACCCTCGAGACTATCGACCCCCTCAAGGCTGAATACTTCCTTGAGCGCCGCGAGCTCGGAGTGATCAACACCGGTGGCGACGGTATCGTCACTGTCGACGGCAAGCAATATGAACTCCACTTCAAAGACGCCCTCTATGTAGGCCGCGGCAGCAAAGTGGTGACTTTCGCCTCGAAAGACGCCTCTAACCCCGCCAAATTCTACCTCAACTCTACCCCCGCCCACAAGGCTTACAAGACCCAGCTCATCACCATCGATGGCCGCAAAGGCTCTATCAAAGCCAACGTTATCAAGGCCGGCAAGATGGAGGAGAGCAACGACCGCGTCATCAACCAGCTCATCGTGAGCAACGTCCTCGAAGAAGGCCCCTGCCAGCTTCAGATGGGTCTTACTGAGCTCATGCCCGGTTCGGTATGGAACACCATGCCCGCACACACCCACGACCGTCGCGTTGAAGTTTACTATTACTTCAATATCCCCCAAGGCAACGCTATCTGCCACCTCTTCGGCGAGCCGCAGGAAAACCGCCTTATCTGGCTCCACGAAGGTCAGGCCGTGATGAACCCCGAATGGTCGATCCACGCTGCCGCAGGTACTTCAAACTACATGTTCATCTGGGGCATGGGTGGCGAGAACCTCGACTATGGCGACATGGATAAGATCACTTATCTCGAAATGCGCTGATATTTCATTTCGCTAAATATCTTGACAGACATCTGCACCTCAAAAATGCAGGTGTCTGTTTTTTTTAACGCTGATGTCACCTTTGCCTGTCGGGCTGTGTCATATAATTGAGATATCTCGAAAAAACATTGTCAACAACTCATAAAAACGATCATCATGCCCGATTTACTTCCTATTTTCATTTGTGCATTACTTCCCATGGCTGTAGTTCTTATCTCGGCCATTACCAAGATGAACGCCGACAACAAGCGCGCACAGATTCTCATCAAGGCAATCGAGACTAACAACAGCCTCGACGCCGACAAACTCGCCGAGTCGCTCAGAAAACCCAAGAAGACTCCCCGCGAGATTCTTAATCTCCGCCTCCTCCGCGGATGTATCTTCACATTCTCGGGCTTGGCTCTCATCATCGTGGGCATTGTCAACTATGCCTCTACCGGCGAAACAACAATCGACCCCGTAACCGTACCCCTGATTTTTGGCGGTGCAGCTTTCGCCGTAGGGCTCAGCTATATGATAGTATATTTCGTGACCCGCAAGGATATTCCAACCCGTCAAGCCGAATAGCAGATGACCCGCGGGCAATTCACAGCTCATGTCGAGGCCGGCCAGAGAGCGTTCCGCCGCTTTCTGACCGCCTTGTGTTGCGGTGACTCCCAGCTTGCCGACGATGTGGCGCAGGAAGCATATATCAAGGCTTACCTCGCCGCCGACTCGCTTTCGGATGAAAGCAAATTCAATGCATGGCTATATCGTATCGGCTACAACACATTTATAAATCACCGCCGCTCTGCACGGCCCTTCGACTCAATCGACACTGCCGGCAACATCTCTGCCGACGTCGCTGCCGACGGTTCGTTCAGATATCAGGAACTCTACGCCGCCCTCGACAAGCTCCCTCCAAAAGAGCGCACATCTGTGCTCCTCTATTATCTGCAGGGATACTCAATCAAAGAAATTTCAGATATCGTCGACGCCTCCGAAAGTGCCGTCAAACAACACCTCTCGCGCGGTCGCAACCATCTCCGCGGACTTATAACACCACAATGACTATGGACGACAAGCAACTAAAAGACATATTCAATAGATTCGATCCCGAAATGCCATCGGATTTCACATTCCTTTCCCAACTCCAACGCAGCCTCGACGCCATAGAAGTGGTAAAGCAAGAAAATATCTCACTGCGCCGCCGCAACCGCATAGCCGTAGCCATCGCCGCCGCTGTCGGAATCGTAGTAGGCTCACTCCTTACCTTGCTTATGCCATACTTTGGTGAGTGGATGTCGACAATAGATATTGCCGGCCGTTTCATACTTGCTGTTGATTTCCGCATTGTCGGCTTGCTGCTTGTGGCGGCAGTATCGGTGATAATTTCAGTCAATGCCTACGAGCTTGCTCTCGCACGCCTCAAAAAATAAAAAGGAACTGCTCACGCAGCTCCTTTCTATGGGTTTCCAATAGGTACAATTTCTA
>OFFN01001205.1_pt1 | contig 14223 bp, 8 predicted proteins | sample 1521381 | NCBI WGS metagenome assembly OFFN01 (sample SAMEA3504112, study PRJEB24116) | mouse gut metagenome | biome: mouse gut; feature: mouse-associated habitat; material: faeces | place: Denmark | collected 2011 | reverse complement strand
CCTCGCGCGAGACCGAAGCCTTTATCAAACGCTTTGAAATTTTTGACCCTGAAAAAGTTTTTATCGTCAGCGAGAGCGGTGCGTCGGTTTACTCGGCCAGCGAACTTGCAGCTAAAGAACTGCCGGGTAAGGATATAACCGTGCGCGGCACCGTCTCTATCGGCCGCCGCCTCATCGACCCCTTGGCCGAGCTGATAAAGATTGACCCCAAGTCGATAGGCGTGGGGCAATATCAGCACGATGTAGACCAGTCGCGCCTTAAAGACGCCCTTGACTATACTGTCCTGAGCTGCGTCAATGCTGTAGGCGTGAATCTCAATACAGCCTCAGAGCGATTGCTGAGCTACGTTTCGGGCATAGGGCCGCAGTTGGCCGCCAATATCGTCGCTTACCGCGCGGCTAACGGCGATTTCAAGTCGCGTGCGCAGCTTAAAAAAGTAAAGCGGCTTGGCGATAAAGCTTTCGAGCAGTCGGCCGGCTTCCTGCGCATTACCGACGGTGTCAATCCCTTGGATAATACAGGTATACACCCCGAGAGCTATGGCGTTGTAGAGGCTATGGCAAAGCGCCTCGGCGTGAAAGTCAACGAGTTGCCGGCCAACAAGACCTTGCTCGACAGCCTCGACGCCGCAACACTCGCCGCCGAGGGAATCGGCGGCAAGGAGACTGTGAGCGATATCATCGCCGAGCTGCGCAAACCGGGTCGCGACCCGCGCATGGATACCGACACGGCGGCTTTTGCTCCGACTGTTAGCGATATCAGCGAACTCGCTCCCGGCATGATGGTAGACGGCATAGTGGACAACATCACCGCTTTCGGCGCATTTATCGACCTCGGCATTAAAGATAAAGGCTTGATACATATCTCTCAGCTTGCCAGCCGCCGTGTGGCGAGTGTAGGCGAGGTGCTGAAGATACATCAGCTTGTGCATACCCGTGTGATAGATGTTGACCTCAAACGCCGCCGCATTTCATTGAGCCTCAAACAATGACAGTCAACAAAGCCATAATATGCCTTGGAGCCAACACTCCCGACGCCGCCGAGCGTCTGGCGCGTGCTTTCAGCGCCTTGTCGATAATGGGGGCCATAGTGGATGCTGTCGAGCCATATCTCACCGCCCCGGAGTATGCCGGAGAGACCGAGCCTTATCTCAATCAGATAGTGGTGCTTGCCACATATATGAGTTTCGACGAACTTACCGCACGCACCAAAGACTATCAGACTAAGACTCGCGCTGCAAACCCATACTCACCTCTGGTCAACATAGACATCGACATCGTGGAGTGGAATGGAGAGATAGTGCGCCCCACTGACGCCGCAGCCGCCTACTACCGCCAAGGCATAGCCCGCCTGGCCAATCTATCGATGTCGGGTGCATTATAAAAATAACTCGGTAAATGGCTCAGTGACAATCACCGAGTCAACAATAGAAACCGATAATATTTTTGAGTTATGAAACGTACTGCCAAATCACTCAAAGAAATGCTTGGTAAAATCCCCGAGCCGATAATGAATGAAACTGAACTTTCTTTTGAAATTTCTGACCGGATTTATGAACTAATGAATGAACATGGACTTTCAAAGAAGCAATTTGCGGAAGCTCTCGGTCGTCGTCCGAGTGAAATTACCAAATGGTTGAGTGGACAACACAATTTCACTATAGCAACTCTCAGTATGCTGTCTTCTTTTTTTGGACAACCAATAGTGACCGTAGGATAATCCCCCAAATGTATGGTTCATATTAACGATTCTACTACCGCCAAGGCATAGCCCGCCTGGCCGGAATCACCGTGGAAAGACCTGCTAAGATAATAATGCGTTAAGGTGACGGGTTTGAAGTGATTTAAGATAAGAGTCAGGATTCTTGGCTTTGAAATAATACCAAGCGAAAAATCTGTTGAGGGTGTATAGATAATCTCCTTCCGGAACTAAAATCTTTTTCCAAGCGTCTTTTATTTTTTTATATGAGAATATGCGGAATAATAGTTTTATTTCCTGAAGGTCGAGATAGCGCATAGTCAGAGCTATCAATCTGTCATCTCCTATATTGTCGATGGTTATTGATTCCGGGGTATACGACCAAAAAGCATGTTCCTCTTTGAGTAAATCAAGAAGTTTCATCTTTATTTTGTTTTTCTTATCTTTCTGCTTTATGATCATACCACAAAGTTAAGCAAATATTTTAAATACCGCAAATTATGCGGCGGTTGGAAATGAGATAGAGGCGGGGTAATGATTTTGTCAGTTGGGGATTTTTGCTTAAATTTGCGGCAGTTTTAATTGGTGTAGGGAATCGGGTGAGAATCCCGGACAGACCCGCTGCTGTAATTTCCATCATCGCGGCGTAATCAATGCCACTGACCAAGCAAGAGTGCGACGGTTGGGAAGGCTACGACGCAAGGAATAAGTCAGAATACCTGCCGGTTATTAATTCGCATAAAAGGCGTTCGAGGTCATAACGCCGCGAGTAAATACATGCTGAGATGATCAAACCTACCTCAATGAGGTTACTTTGCCTATATATATTGTCGGTTTGCAGTGCGTTGGCGCCGCAGATGGTGCTTGCCCATGCCGATGAACCGACCGACACCATCACCCTGCGCGATGTTGAGGTATCGGCACGCCGCCGCCCCATAGCTACCGTTCAGAGCCTCGCCGGTAAAGAGCTGCAGGCGCTTTCGACAACCAGCATAGCCGACGCGCTTAAGTATTTCGCCGGCGTGCAGATCAAAGACTACGGCGGCCTCGGAGGTATGAAGACCATCAATGTGCGCTCGCTCGGCGCCCAGCATGTGGGAGTATATATCGACGGCATACGTATCAACAACGCCCAGAACGGCACTGTTGACCTCGGTAAATATTCTCTCTCGACCCTCGAATCCGTATCACTTTACAACGCCAACAAACTCGACAAATGCCAGTCGGCCTCGGAGTATGCCTCCGGAGCTACGGTGTATATGCGCACCCGTCGCCCGACGAGCGATTCACTTTCGGTGATGGCGAGGATAGCGTCGTTCCATACATATTCAGGCCGCGTCAATGCCCAATTCAAGCGCAAGGGATGGAGCGGATTTCTCGATGGCGAATACCTCAACTCGCGCGGCGACTATAAATTCAGATATAAATCTGAGTATGAGGATACTGTAGGCACTCGCGCAAACTCCGATATCGAATACGGGCGCGTGGAGGCGGCGGTATTCAAGGGTGGATTTTCGTCGCACCTCTACGGCTATTTCTCGCAGCGCGGCTGCCCCGGCGGCATAGTGCGCCGTCTGTCGGACAAGTATACCAACGTCGGGCGCGAATGGGACAAGGATATCTTCGCCCAAGCCTCCTATCAACATGATTTCGGCAGTAAATTCCAATTCAAGGCAAATTCAAAATACGCCTACGAATACTTGCGCTACTGCACCGATTACCCTGAAAACCAGAATACCGCCAAGGTAGACAATCACTACCGCCAGCACGACGCCTATCTGTCGGCCTCGGGTGCGTATACCCCATGGCGCTTCGTAACAGTAAATATAGGCTACGACGCGCGGATGTCGTGGCTCGACGCTGACCTCAAGCGCTTCGAGCTCGTGCGGCGTCTTGACCAGAAAGCCGTCATAGCAGCGCAGGGAGAATACAGAGGCTTCCGCCTTGCGGCCTCAATGCTCTATCAGCACTATAATGACTATACCAAGCTCAAAGTAGGTGCTGCCGACCCTCTCCAGCGTTTCACCCCTGCGATTTCGGCCGGATATACGTATAAAAACCTCACCGTCAAGGCATGGTATAAGAAAATATTCCGTGCCCCGACGCTCAACGACCTCTACTATACCCAAGTAGGCAACCGCAACCTCAAGCCCGAGTATACCAAGCAGCTCAATATCGGCGTGGAATATTATTTGAGCAAAGGCGCGTGGATGGGATCTGTGCAGGCCGATGTATATCAAAACCGTATCGAAAACCGAATAGTCTGCCTGCCGCTCAAGGGCACATATACATGGTCGATGATGAACTACGGCGAGACCTTCTGCCGCGGCCTCAACGCCACAGCCTCGGCGCGGTATATGACCGGCTACTGGAATTTCTCGCTGCTGTGCTCGCTGACATGGCAGCGCGACCTCAACCGTACCAACCCCGACGACGAAGACACATATAACAAGCCGATATGCTATTCGCCCACACTCTCCTACGGCCTCACCGGCATTGTGGCGTGGAAAAACTACTCGCTTACGATTTCCGACCTCCATGTAGGGGAGCGGATGTGGTCGTATGCCGACCCCGAGGATGTGCTCAAACCATACAACAATGTCGACCTCAAGCTCAGCGGCTCTTACGACCGCTACTCATTGTCGCTCGAGATCAACGACCTTCTCGACGTGCAGTATGAGCACATACCCCGCTACCCCATGCCGGGGCGTAATTTCCGCCTCTCACTTTCTGTAACTATCTGATAATGAAAATCTATATGAACAAACTTCTCAAGCATGCACTGGCGCTCGCCGTCTTGGCGCTGCCCTTGTGTGGCGCTGCTCAGGAGCGTATAATATTGCTCAACGAAGGCAACTGGCAGTCAGACAACGGCCGTATCACATATTTCGAGGACGGGCGCGTAGTGAGCAACCAGTGGTTCCGTGATGTCAACGGCATGAAGCTCGGCGATACTCCCAACGACATCATCGCTGTCAACGACAATCTCATCGCCATTGCCCTCAACTGGTCGAACATCGTGCAGTTCATATCGCCCGACGGCAAAGCTGTGGCAGCCACCGAAGATGTGCCCAACAACCGCAAGCTCGCCTCCGACGGAGAATATGTCTACGTCACATCCTACGCCCACGAGGTGGGTATCAACGGCGGCTACCGCGAGTTTGAGAAAGGCTATGTGGCCAAGATAGATGTGAATACTTTCAAGGTGACCGACGCCGTGGAGGTTGGCTATGAGCCTGAGGGTATAGCATACTATAAAGGCTATCTCTTCGTTGCCAACAGCGGCGGATACGCCTTTCAGGAAGGACATGAATATGAGCGGACTGTGAGCGTGGTCGACGCCGCCACGATGAAGGTGGTGCGCACCGTAGATACCGGCCAGATAAATCTCTATGGCAACATGTCGCAGAGCGGACGTTTTCTGTGTATAAATTCGCCCGGCGATTACTATGAAGTGCAAGCCGCGACTATAATATTTGATTGCGACGCCTCAATCGCCGGAGCGGATGATGAAGAGTGCTTTGTATCGCTCGAATATGCCTCAACCTACAATTGCGTTACTCTCGACGGCCGATTCTATGCCATCGGCTCGCGCTATAGCTATTATGAGGGCGACTACACTTTCAACTACGTGGTCATCGACCCGGAGAAAGTGATGGAGTCGCAAGGCGGAGAAGGTATCGATGAGGAGTTCCCCGGCACGGTATTGGATGACCTCAAGACTATCTCCATGCCCTACGGAATCTACGTAAATCCCTACAGCGGCTATATCTATGCCACCGACGCGGGCGAATTTGTAGCCGGCGGAGCGCTTCATCAATGGTCGCCCGAGGGAGAGCACCTCGGTACATTCAAGGTCTATATCAACCCCGGCCATTTCCTCGCCCTCAAGCCTGACAACTGGAGCGGAGTCTCCGAAATCTCCGTGCCTGAAGAAAACTCACCGATCTATAATCTGCAGGGTATACGTGTGGATAAGCCTTTGACCGGTGAAATATATATACAGAACGGACAGAAATTCATTTACTTAAAATAAAATTATCTATGAAATACTTGTTTACCCTCGCAGCTGTGCTTGCATGGCAATTCACATTCGCTCAGGAGCGTATTCTCATGCTCAATGAGGGTAATTCGCAATCCGATAACGGCAGGATCACTTACTTTGAAGACGGCAGGATTGTGAGTAACCAATGGTTCCGCGATGTCAACGGCTACAAGCTCGGCGACACCCCAAATGATATCATCTCCGTCAACGACAACCTGCTTGCGATCGGCCTTAACACCTCGAATATAATACAGTTTATCACCGCCGAGGGCAAAGCTGTCGCCGCCACCGAGGGTGTGCCCAACAACCGTCAGCTTGCCTCTGACGGCAAATATGTCTACGTCACCTCTTTTGCCCACGAGGTAGAGGTGAACGGCAGCACGCTCACATTCACCAAAGGCTATGTAGCCAAGATTGACGTCGCCACATACAAGGTCGTCGGCGCTGTAGAGGTTGGATATGAGCCCGACGGAATCGCCTGCTACGACGGCTACGTGTTCGCTGCAAATTCCGGAGGATATGCCTTTTCGGAAGACCATGACTATGAAAGCACTGTGAGCATGATCGACGCGGCCACTATGAAAGTGGCGCGCACCATCGACACCGGTCAGATCAATCTCAGCGGTGTGATGTCGCAGAGCGGCAAATATCTGTGTATCAACTCTCCCGGCGATTACTACGATGTTGCTGCCGCAACGATAATATTCGACTGCGAGGCTGCCGTCGCCGGCAAGTCCGACAGCCAATGCTTCGTGAAACTCGACAAGCCCTCGACCTATAATTGCGTCTCACGCACGGGCTCGTTCTATGCCGTAGGCTCTACTTTCTCATATAATACCTTTAGCTACGAGTATAATTTTATGGACATCGGCCCTGCCAAGGCTTTTGCAAGCGACGGCGCCGAGGGTGTGAGCGAATCGCTTCCCGGCACGATGGTGGAAGATTTCAAGAATATAACCACGCCCTACGGTATCTACGTCAACCCCTACACCGGCTATATCTATGCCACCGACGCGGGCGAGTTCGTGAGCAACGGTCTGCTATATCAGTGGTCGCCCGAAGGAAGGTTGCTCGGCTCTTACAAGGTATATACCAATCCCGGCCATCTCTGCGCCCTCAAACCCGAAGGCTGGACCGGCATTGACAATATTGCCGCTCCGCAAAAGGATAGCCTGATATACAATCTGCAGGGTATGCGCGTAAGCAACCCGCAGCCGGGACAAATCTATATCCAAAACGGTAAAAAAATAATGTATACCAAATAATAATCTTATGAATCTTCAAGGTTTTCTCTTCTCACTTATCGCTGCGGCCACTGTAGGGTCGGCCGCGGCCGGTAATGTGAAACTGACCATGAACACCGTCTCCACCACCATGACATTGGCGGAAAAGGAGAGCGGCAAGCCCGTAGATGTCGGAACTCCGGACACGCGTGTGTATAATTTCTCTGCACCCGCGGGTGATTATATCCTCACGGCCTACGGCACCAACGGCACTACCGTCAACGGCACTATCGAGCTCAATCTTACCGACGATGATCAAGAACTGACAATCATCACCTGCACGGCATACGCGAGCAATAAACATGCCGACGGCTCGGCGTGGACTATCGAAAACGGCGATTATTCGCTTGATATATCAATCAATACCCGCGAGGGAAAGACAGTCAACAGTGTCGCAGGAAATAGCGTCACTGCCAACCGCTATACTTTCCTTGCCTTCAGCGGCAACAGCTACAGCGCTTCATTCGTGCCGTCGGCTGCGCTTCAAGCCGAGGGTTATACCACTCTTTATAAGGGCGGTACGCTCACAGCGAATGTAAATGTGACGGGGGCCATACCATTGGGCGAGGATTATTCCGTCACTCTGCCTGCCGACGCCGGCCTGCAGTTGGGCGTGAAATTCACCCATTTCACCGACTTTACACCCGTGGAGCCCAAAAGCGAGGTTGTAAACGGCGACACGAAGTCAGTAACCTACTATCTTGCTCAGGGGCAGGTTTACAACTACCGTACATGGCGCAAAGGCGGTCTTACCCAAGGTGGCTATTTCACCATGAGCGCCGACGCCGACAAGCGTCCGCAGCTCTCGTTCGCCGACGCCGACTATAAAGCGTTCGACCCCAAGGCTGTAAACCATGACGTTAACAGTAACCTCGGCTACGAGACAGGCGATATCTTTGTCAATATCAACGAACGCGGCCACCTCGATCTCAATGTCGGCGACACTTTCAAGGCTCATGCCATGCGCTCGTGGGAGCTTACCGACAACTCCACAAGCAATTATTTCATTGAGCCTGATTTCCATTATACTGTGCTTGACCTCGACGGCAAACCATCGACGGGAGTCATCGAGATTGATAACGCCGACAGCAATGTGTCGGCATGGGCTGAGATCAAGGGCGTAGGTAAGGGTACGGCAATCGTGCTCGTCACATACGACGCTATAGGTCTCAACTATTACAGCAGCGCCGGAGCCAAGGCGCCTTTCCTCGGCGGTGAGTTCTGGGGCGCTATATGGCCTGAAAATACAGCTGCATACGTTGTTACCGTAGGCGAAGGCACTTCGGCCGTAGAGCCCAATATGATTGTCAATGCCGACTATAACAAGGAAGCCCTCAAGATGTCGGGCAAATATGTCGACGCCGAGCATGATGTTTTCTACTATCTCGACAGCGAAGAGGGTGCATACTTCACCTTTACTCCCGAAGGTGTGGCTTCTGTTTCAATCGCATATCCCACCATTGGAGAGCGCATGGCCACTTACTCGGGCTTTACCACCGACGGCGTGAGCCGCAACGCCGACGGCTCGTATACCTTGCTGCTAAAAGAGGGGCGTCAGATTGTGAAGCTCACCGATAATGCCGGTAAATCGGTATATCAGGTGCTCACGGCTAAGCCTTGCCATCGCGAGATCGTCAACTCTTCGCGCCCCGGAAGCAAGATTTTCCAGCCCGGCGACGAAGTTAAGATTCAGTATAGCGGTATGCGCCACCCGGCCAACAAGCTCGCCGGTATATATAATATGTCGGCTTTCGTGACATACAACGGCGTGCCCAACGGCTCTTCGCTTGTACTTGGCTCGGGTCAATATACTTTCGGCTCTTCTGCCTCGGCTCAGGGTGTGACTGTGTCGATACCCGAAGACCACGATGTTGCTGCCGAACCTGAAATAGTGTTGTCCGACGGCGTGATTCAGGTCAACGGCTATGGCGACCCTATCGGAAATCACCGCTATATCGATCCGGTGGCCGGACGTTCGCCCAACTTCACTGCTGTTGCCCATAAGACATATTTCGGAGCCATCCCCGATGTGCATATTGCCCTGTCTCCGGTTAAGAATTTCGATGTCAAGCTCGAATGTAACGTTCCCGACGCGGAAATCACAGTGACATATTGCGGAAAGGTTCTCTCGCCCGACGATGGCGGCTTGTATAGCGGCTCCTATGGCATATATAGCGTCAAGGCAGCCAAACCGGGCTTTATCTGCTATCGTCATGACTTCAATATCCCCGACGACGCCGAGGGGCTGCAGACATTCTCTGTCGACATGACTGCCGACGAGAAGGCTTGGGATGGCAAGACGCTCACAGAGCCGCAACTTATCGAGGGTGTATATCAGATATCGACAGGTGCTGAACTCGCATGGTTGGCAAACCATATCAACAGCGGCAACGCTACCGTAAATGCAGCAGTTACCGACGACCTTCAACTCGGCGGCTACGACTGGACCCCAGCGGGCACTTCTTCAAAGCCTTTCAGTGGTAATTTCGACGGACAAGGTCATCGAATCGACGGTCTATATATCGACAAGGCCACCGCTACATATCAAGGTCTATTCGGCTATCTCAAGACCGGTACAATATCGGGAGTGGAAGTACACGGACAGATAAATGCCAAGAGCTATATCGGCGGTATTGTGGCTTATATGCACCAGAATTCACTCGTTGACCGTTGTGCCAATTATGTGGATATCACAGCTACAAGCACCTACATAGGCGGCATAACCGGCTATCTCTCTACCGCGACTTCAAAAATCACCAACTGCTATAATGCAGCCTCGGTCAGCGGCACTACAAACTGCGGCGGTATCACCGGTAACAACAACAAAGACGCCGTTGTTGAAAATGTTTTCAATGTAGGCCAAATCTCCGGCACCACAGTGGGCGCTATCGCCGGCGGCACTACAGCCAAAGATAATTATGTCAATGCCTTTGCTGTTGAGGAGTACGGCGTTACTGCCGGACAGACTACCGTGAGTGAGCGTCAAATGCGCTCGGGAGAGGTGGCTTTCCGGCTCGGCAAGGCTTTTGGCCAGAACATCGGCGAGGAAGATTATCCGGTGTTGGGTGGCAAGGAAGTTTTCTACAACGAACTTGTCGACGCCTATTTCAACGATTTCGCAACCGGTGTTGATAATGTAGAGTCCACACCCGAGATTGAGGCTTACTATAATCTCCAAGGCCTCCGCTCATCCACTCCATGGCAAGGCCTCAATATCATCCGCTACACCGACGGCAGCATACGTAAAGCCGTTATAAAATAAATCTCCTGTCCAACAATAGCCGCGCGAGTGGCTATGGCAAGTTTCGTTCATGACGCGAGCGCGGCTCGCGTGTTCCGTACATAAAAAGCGCTGAGACAGCAATGCCTCAGCGCTTTCATGTTATTGAAAATTTGGTGTTTGTGGCAGGCGGTGAATTGGCAGTGCAGCCCACTGCCTGCACACCACCAACCATCATTTATCGGATACTAACCTTAGTGGCTTTGTTGCCTTGTACGCGGATGTAAACACCTGTTGTCGGGTTGGCTACGCGTACACCCTGAAGGTTGTAATATTCAACTTCTGCGTCGGCGGCGTTGATGTTCTCGATACCGCTGAGGTCATCTTTCTTGCTGATACGTACTTTGTAGGTATCGTTAGAGATATTGACATCTACATTATAGATAGCCGAGGGAAGAGTGAACGCGTTGGCAGTCTCGCCTGCGGCAAACTCGGTAAGATCATTGGTCCATGCCTCGAAGTCGTAGGCTTGGTCGGCTGTTGCAGCGCCCCAAGTGCGGCCGTCGGTGATGGTGGCTGTCTCGGCGAAGTATACAGTCACTGTCTGGCCGGGCTCAGTGCCGAGGGTTACCGACTGTGTCTCTGTTGCAAGGAAGCTGTTGCCCATGAGGGTGAGCTCTACGGGTGCTTCAAGAGCGTCGCTTACGATATACATTGTGGTGGGTTTGGGCTGTGTGAAGTCGCCTGTGCGGGTGAGGGTCATCACTGCGCTGCCGGTAGCGAACGATACTTCTACAGTGTAGATACCTCCGGCCACGCTGTAGCCGAACCATTCGCTTACGGGCATATTCTCCTTGCCGGTCATGGTGTAGGCTGTTCCGGCCTCTGCTTCCTCACCTTCGGTGGCTGCACCCCATGCCCATGTCGAGCCGAATGCCATATCCATGAATGCGCAGGTGAATTTGAGTGTGCCGGCAGTCTCCCATGCGCCGATTTCGTAGTCGGTGAGGGTAAATGTCTTGGCCTCGGTGTCGGCTGTCATTTCCTTAAGAGTGCTGCCATCGTAGGCATAGAGTACTGCGGGGGCAAGCTCGGCAGTCTTGCTCAGACGTACCTTGAGTTCTTCGCCTGATGTGCTTACGTCGATTGAGTAGACACCGGAGGGGATGGTGAAGCGGTTGGCGCTTGTGCCGGCAGGATACTCTGTGAGGGTGTTGGTCCAGTTGTTGAAGTTGTAGGCCTCGCCTGCTTCGGCTGCGCCGTAGGTGCGGCCGTCGGTGATGTCTTCACTCTCGGCGAAATAGATTGTCATTGTCTGGCCGAGGGCTGTGCCGATGGTCACGTCGTTGGCAAGGAAGCTGTTGCCTGCAGCAAAGAGCGCGAGGGGCTCGTCGAAGCCTTGGATGATGGCGTACATCGTTGTGGGCAGTGGCTGCTTGAGGTCGGCTGTCTTGGTGAGGGTCATCACGGGCATGCCGGTGGCAAACGATACTGTCACGGTGTAGACGCCGGGAGCCACTGTGTAGGCATACCATGCGCTCACGGGCAGTTTGTCGGCGCCTACCATGCTTATCGCTTTGTCAGCTTCGGCAACTTCGCCCTCGGTGGCTGCACCACAGGCGTAGACCTCGCCATACATCATATCCATCCATGCATTGGTGAATTTGATAGAGCCGTCTTTGCCCCATTCGCCGATTGTCACGTCGGTAGCGGTGAAGCTGTTGTCGCTCTCATTCGGATCCATTGCTACCGGAGAGCCGCCGTCTACAACGTAGTTGAGGGCTGCAGGTGCTGCGGGTGCGCCGTAGGTCACGGTCATATAGGTGACTTTGACTGCGCCTTTGGCTTCAAGGGTGAGCTCGTTGGTCTGATAGGTGGGTTTGAGGGTGAGTACGCCGTCGGCGAATGTTGATGTGCCGAGGCTGCCTTCATAGAATGTAAAGGTGTTGGAATCATCCATGCCTACACCTTCGATTTTGACATTAAGTATAGTCTTGCCGGCAGGAGCGGTGACTTTGAGGGTGCTCACGCCGTACATGCGCAGATAGGTGCCGTCGGTAGTAGATACTACATTGGGATACTGGCTGTCCAGTGAGAATATTGAAACGGCTCTCGGTGCTGCGCTCACACCATTTGCTGTGAATGTGGTGGTGTTGGCGTAGAAAGTGGGAGTTACAGCAGGGTTGAGGGTAGAGGGAAGCGCCCAGTTGAATGTGGCTACGCTGTTGCCGGCGGCGTCGACAAGAGGCTCGCTGACTTTGGTGAGGGTAACGGTGGGAACTTCGCCCTTGAATGATACGGCGATATTGTAGATTGCTGACGCGGCTACAGTAAATGCGTTTGCATTGGCTGCGTCGGCGGGGGCGTATTCGGTAAGGTCGGTTGCTGTGCCGGCAGTGAGAGTTGTGCCGGCTTCGGCTGCTCCGTAGGCATAGCCGTCGGCGTCGGTGAAGAGCAGGGTAGAGCCTGCGGCGATTTCTACATTCTCAGCCTTGAAGTCGGTCATGGCCACTGTCTGGTCGCCGAGTACATAGCTGAGAGCTTCGGGCACGTGAGGGCCTTCATCACCGCCTACATATACGAGAGTGACTTCAGCCTTAAGGAGTTTGACTCCTTGAGTGGTCTTGAATTGGATTGATGTGGTTTGGTCTCCGCTCCATGTTGTGCTTGTTCCGCTTGAGGTCATTTTGCCCGGAGTAGCGCTGACATAGCCAATAGCCCATGAATCGGTGCCTGTAAGGGTGACAGACTGTATTTCATACCCGGCGGTAGACTCAATTTTAAATTCATTGCCGCTGAACTGGTAATATGAAGGATTGCCCTTTTGTATATATGGTTTGCCTGAAGCCACGACAAATTGACAACCCTGAGCGGTCAGCGCTTCGGTGATGTAGGCCATAGTGCCGGCTTGGTTGCCGTTGAAAACCGGAGCGGGGGTCAAGGTCTCATAATTCTGGAAGTCAAAAGAAGATGTGCTTGTTGTGCCTACCTCCGGGCCGCTTGATGAGCCGCCTGCGTGGTTCAGTATAACAGTGACTTTTGAAACTTTTTGAGTTGCAGAGGATATGAGGGTCACGTCGGTTTCATCGTCGCCGGCGGTATATACGCCGTCACTATAGGAGCCGGTGCCGGTTGTTGTGAAACCGTATGCTGTGCCGTTGAACTCTAATGTGATTGACTTGATGGTATAGCCTTCTTCTGTGGCAAAATTGAGCTTTGTGCTTGTGGCCATCTGAAGGTAGGCCGGGCTTTTTTTGTAGAATGCAATGGTATTGAAGCCGCGGTCATCTAACTGGGGGGTTAAGGTGACACCTTTTTCTGAGACTGAATATTCTCCATTGCATTTATAGTAATATCCTGAACGTGAATCTCCGGCTCTTGTAATACCGGTGGGATATGGGCTTACTGATGGATTCGGGTCAAGGTTGGCAAGGTCGGTAAAATCGAACGTTGCCGTCACCTCTGTCTGCGCCATCATCGGCAACATGCCGACTAGAGCAACAAGAAGTAAAGTAAAGAGTTTTTTCATATTGAATTGTGATTAGTTGATAGTCTTATGTCTATTTCTTTTGCGCTTTGTCTTACATTAAGTTTCGCAAAAGTAAATATTATTTGACAAAATGAAAATAAATTAACAATCATTAACATCATTTTGTCTAATCTCTCCTCTCTATCTTATCTATTGGAGTGTTTGAGTTTAATCTAAAAATAGTAATTTTGCAGTGTAAAAGCTTTCAACTATGCAAAATATAATACTTAAAGATATCCGTGGTGTGCATGGCGAGTTGCTGCCCATCAGCTACACCCGTACTCCGGCGCATATCCGCCTTGGCATAGACACTCTTGCTGAGAAGTGGCAGGCGCTCCTGCCCGGTGAATATCATATAATGCCCTCGGCCCCATATCTTTGCGATTTTTATGGTATGCCGGCTGAGGATCTTGTCAAAAGCGGAGACACTCTTTTTGTGGCAGCCAA
>OFFN01001161.1_pt1 | contig 14793 bp, 14 predicted proteins | sample 1521381 | NCBI WGS metagenome assembly OFFN01 (sample SAMEA3504112, study PRJEB24116) | mouse gut metagenome | biome: mouse gut; feature: mouse-associated habitat; material: faeces | place: Denmark | collected 2011 | reverse complement strand
AAATAACCCCTTTCGTTAGACTTTCATTTTTGTCTAACAAAAGGGGGTCACTTCACTTTGGCCGAGGGCGGTTACTTTTTTTGGTGGTTTATGTATGCTATTAAAATCGAAACTACGATTCCAAGAATCATCAAAACGACTGTAAGCAATTCATAGTCACTCATAAAGCAATCCCTCCTTTCCCGGATTTCCCCTTACAGAGATTTCCATGTAGTCAGAGGGTTTCCAGTCCCTCTGCTATTGAAAGACTGGCCGCCTGCCTTTTTATGGCAATACCCATAAATATATTTTAACAGAAAGCACAGGGAGGCACAAGTCCACCCCGACATATTTCTATATGCGATGCTGATCTTGGCAACTACCCAAGCGCCACATCCAGCGCCATCATAATTACGAATCCGACCGCAAACCCAATCGTTCCCATATTGGAATGTTCCCCTTCCGCCGACTCCGGTATCAATTCCTCGACCACCACATAAAGCATGGCCCCCGCCGCAAAAGCCAGGGTGTAAGGAATAAAGGGATCAATCAGCCCTGCCAGAAGCAATGTCAGCCCCGCCGCCACAGGCTCCACGATCCCCGACAGCGTCCCAAGCACAAAGGCCTTTCCTTTTCCCACTTCCTCTTTCAATGGCAGAGATATAATCGCCCCTTCCGGGAAATTCTGTATGGCGATCCCCACCGACAAAGCGATCGCTCCTGCCATCGTGATCGGGCTTCCCCCGGCCATTGCACCTGCCAGCACGATTCCAACGGACGCTCCCTCCGGAATATTGTGGATTGTCACCGCCAATATCAGCATCGTGGATTTCTTCCAGTTGCTCTTAATGCCCTCCTGCTCTTCGCTGTCCAAATGCAGATGGGGCACTGCCCTGTCTAAAATAAGCAAGAAAACAATCCCGAGCAAAAAACCGACCGCCGCCGGAACAAAAGCGAACTTTCCCATGGGCTCTGACAAATCCATCGCCGGAATCAGCAGCGACCAGACCGATGCCGCCACCATCACCCCGGAAGCAAATCCAAGCATCGCCTTACGCATAACCGCATTCATTTCTCCTTTCAACAAAAAAACACAGGCCGCTCCCAACGTCGTTCCTAAAAAGGGAATACTGATTCCAATCCATAAACTACTGTTCATACTGCTTTCTCCTATCCTGCTTTCTTTTTCAGTTCATACCCAAGATCTATCTGTTCCATCATAAACTTATGCTTTGGCAGATATTTTTCCCAATATTCCAAAACGCTCTCTACCCCTGTTTTCCAGCTTCCATTGCAATATAAGGGAATTTTTTCTTCCTGCGTCATTAATTTTCTTTTATAAAATACAGGCCAGACCATATACTGCAAATTTCCCTTTTTGTCCCGTACCATCCATCCGTCTTTTTGTATATAGATTTCCAGCATGCATACATAATCCTCCGGGAGTTCCCCCTCAGCCTTTATGATACGGCTTTCTTCCATCTGCAGCTCCGCCTCAGGGTCGATCCGGCTGCCGTGATATTCCGCAAAACCATAAAGCAGCTCCGCCCCCAGCTTTCGATTCCTCTCCTTCCACTCTTCCAGCAGCTCCTCCGCCTGCTTATACGCGCTTTCCGATAATTCCGGCAGTTTTTCCTCCGCAATTATTTCCTGGAAAAACATACCGTCCGGCATCTCTTCCCCTCCCTTTTTCATGCCTTTCCCCATATGGATATCAATTTGGTTATCATGCAGATACAAAAACATACGGTCCGCATCCCTCATCCCTGCTTCCAAACGACAGATTTTTTTCCCCTCCCTGTCGTATAATACATAGCCCGGCGCCCATGCCGGATCAAAAACCGCTTTTGCAGAACCGATATCTTCTATTCCAAACCGCTTTGCCTTTCCAAACATATTGCAATAATACAGCCCGTTTTTCGTCACCGCAAGCTGCCGGTTCTTTGCCTCCAGGCAAACAAGAATCCCCAGCAAAAAGGGAAACAATATCACCCCATACATCCATAGCGCTATGGGAGAAACATGGTATATCATATCCAAAAGCAAAAATAAAGCACCCATCCCTATAATCAGTATCCCGATCCCATATGCCGCCTTATGCTGCCTGACCGTAAAAATCCGTTCCGACTCTTCCGGCAAATGATCTGCTTTTTCCACCGCCATATCCCATCCTCCTTTCTCCCATGATTCAAAAATCCCCCCGGGTTCGGAGAGATTTTTTCGCGCATAAATATTTTTCATTTTTTAAAAAATATAAAACAAGGTACTAAGCAGAACGATAAGCCGGGTTATGTCGTGAATGATCATCTGTCTAGAATTACCGTTGCCGGTAATTTCAAGCGACCTACCTGAAAGCAGGCCGGGCAAGCCTGTCGCTTTCTGTTTGGTCTTGCTTCGGATGGGGTTTACATGGCTCTGCCTGTTGCCAGGCAGACGGTAGTCTCTTACACTGCCTTTCCACCCTGACCAGCGTACCAGGCCTTCCGGCCTGGTGCGCCAAAGAATCAAACAAGTTTGATTCTTTCCATGAAAGAGCATAAGCTCTTCCACGGGGCGGTTTATTTCTGTTGCACTAGCCTTGGAGTCGCCTCCACCGGACGTTATCCGGCATCCTGCCCTGCGAAGCCCGGACTTTCCTCACCCGCATCTTTCGATGCGGCCGCGATCATTTATTCTACTTAGTACCGATTGTTTTCCTGCCCTGCCTGGAAATCTCCGTATCCAGGCCTCTATACATGGAAACAGCTTCCTCCTACGAATTCCCTGCAAATGGAATTCTTCGGAAGATTATCGCTGCTGACCCCGATAAAATATTCCAAAAACTTTAAAAGCCTTTTCGCTTCATAATATTCCGGCTCCCCTTTTTCGATCCCGAACAGCAGGGGTTCCGCATATTGCTTTAACACCGCCAGTTCATAAATCAATACGGAATTGAACATCGCGTCCGCGCTTTCCTGGAACGGGAAAATATATTCCTCTTCCCCCTTCCTCACCGAAGCCCACATCTCAATCGTCCGCTTCGCCGATGTCCCCCTCGTCCGCGCGTCCCTTACCATGCGGCGCAGGAGCCGTCCGTCGGTGGTCGGAATCCGATTATGGTCGTCGATATTAATGCTCGTCAGCGCACTGATATAAATTTTATACTTGCTTTCGTTCGGAAGCGCATAAGACATCGCATCGTTCAGCCCGTGGATGCCCTCGATCACAAGCACGTCCTCCGGCCCTAATGTCTTATAATCCCCCTTGTATTCCCTCTTCCCGGTCTTGAAATTAAAGCTGGGAAGCTCAACGGTCTTTCCTGAGAGCAGATCGAGCATATCCCTATTAAATTGCTCCACATCGATCGCTTCCAGGCATTCAAAATTATAATCCCCTTTTTCATCCCTGGGCGTATCTTCCCTGTTCACAAAATAATTGTCCAGCGCAATCGGATGGGGGGACAGCCCATATGTGCGCAGCTGTATCGACAGCCTGTGGGAAAATGTAGTTTTTCCCGAAGAAGACGGACCCGCGATCATCACGAATTTGACGCCTTTCCGCTCCACGATCTCCCGCGCGATCTCGCCGATCCTTCTCTCCTGGAGCGCCTCCTGCACAAGAATCAGGTCATTGATATTCCCCCGGCAGATCTGGTCGTTCAAATCGCCCACCGTGCCGACATTGACCATATTCCCCCAGTCATCGGACTGCCTCAGCGTTTCAAACAATTTTTTCCTCGGCTCCATCTGCGGCAGCTCTTCCGGCCGCTTCGGATCCGGGAGCAGCAGCATCAAGCCGTCTTCATAGGCAAATACCTGGAAGTATTTGATATATCCCGTACTCGGCAGCATATAGCCATAATAATAATCATAATATCCGTCCAGACAGTAAACATTCACATAAGAACTCCGTCTATAACGGAACAGCTTTTCTTTCTCCTTCATATTCTGGCTGCGGAAAATCTCCACCGCCTCGCTGATGGGATAAGATTTTTTCACATAAGGCAGATCGGCTTCCACCAATTCCCGCATCCGCTCATTCAGCCTGTCGATAAACTCCGGCTCCAGTTTTATCTTTCCCTTTACGCTGCAATAATATCCCGAACCGATGGCAAACTCCACCTTCACCTTCTCCAAGCTGCCCTCTTCCGCCACATCTTGCAAAGCCTTGATCATCAGCATGATCGCCGTCCTTACATAAGATTTATGCCCCACGGGATCACTGATCGTAAAAAAGGAAACCTCGCAGTCTTTCTTCACCTTTTTAAACAACTCCCGAATCTTCCCGTTCACTGTCACCAGCGCGATCCTGTTCTTATACTTTTCCTGATATTCCTCGACGATCGTTTCATAAGTCGTGCCTTCTTCGTACTCCTTTTTTACGCCGTCGATCGTTACTGTCACCATATGCCGCCTCCTGTTTTACATGTTCTCCATCTGCGTTTTCCAACAGACATAGAAATTCTCTTTACGCCAGCCAAAACGGATTCCCCTCCTTCGCCGCAAAAACGGCGATCTGCGGGAATTCCCTTTCAATATACTCCATCATATAAGGAACAAAGATCTTCTCCAGCCCGTAATGCCCCGCATCGATAATGGCCAGCCCCTGCGCCACCGCATCCAGCCCTTCGTGATGCTCGATATCCCCGGTAATCAATACTTCGGCTCCGGCTTCCACCGCCGGGCGTATCATGGATTTACCCGATCCCGGCGATACTGCCGCGCATTCCACCGCCATATCCCTTTCCCCGTAAACTTTCACGCTCTCCAAATGGAAAATATCCTTCACATAAGAGGCGCATTCTTCCAACGTCATCACCTGGGGCAGCTTTCCATATCTGCCAATCCCCTCTTTGGCAATCTCATCCTCATAAGTCACTTGCAAGACCTGTCTTTCTTTTAGCCGAATCTCGTCCGCCGCCGCGTCTGCCATCCCCATTACATCAAAATTCGTATGCATCGCATAATAACTGATGTCATTCTGTATCAGCTTTACCACGCGCCTTCCGATAAAGTCATCCGTATTGATCTTTTTCATGGCAGAAAAAATGAGCGGGTGATGGGTCAGAAGCATATCCGCCCCTTTCCTCACCGCCTCTTCCACAACCGCGTCTGTAGCATCCAAAGCAATGCATATCTTTCCCACTTCTTTATCCCGGCGGCCTGCCAGCAGCCCTACGTTATCCCAGCTTTCTGCAAACACCGGGGCGCATAACTGTTCCAGGCTTTCTATCACCGCGCCGCATTCCACGCTCTTTTTATTTTCCATACAAATGCCCTTGCCTTTCTTTACTGGTAACAGGAAAGCGCCGCCTCTATCCCGCGTATCCTGTCCGCGATCTCGGTCTGCCGTTCCTGCGTTTCCCTGCCGTTTCCGCGAAGGTTCTCCATAATCTGCATGCAAAGGCTGTATTCCCTCCGCAGATAATCCTCCAATACCCTATCCTTTTTTTTCAGCAAAACAGGCCCGTATTTATCCTCGATTTGCTGCCATCCAGCGTCTTCTCGTTCCCCGCTTTGCTTTTTGCCGCCCGCCCCCGGCAACGCCTTTATGGCCTTTACAGCTTTTATGATCGGATAATATTTCCCCTCTTCCAAAACCATATTTTCATCCACGATGGAATATCCCTCTTCCCGCAGATATTCCCTTACCATCCTTATTTCCGACTGGGGCTGCAGGATGGCTTCCCGCATCTGCCGGATCTTCTCCTTCCCCTCTTCCATAATCCGCCGCATCAGCCTTCCGCCCATACCGGCGCAAACAAGGGTATCTGCTTCGCCCGCAGAAAGAGCCGCCACTCCGTCGGACAACCGAGTCTCTATGTAGCCTTCCAAACCATATTCCCTCACATGCTCCCCGGCTGCCCGCAGCGGCCCCTCGTTCACATCCATTGCTATCGCCCTGGGGCTGATCCCTCTTTGAACCAGATAAATAGATACGAAACCGTGGTCGCAGCCTACGTCGCACACGGTATTTCCCTCCGTCACCATTCCTGCTACCGCCCGCAGCCGCCTGGAAAGCTTTACGTCCTTATTTCCTTCTCTCATCAATCCAGATAGTCCTTCAGCTTGCGGCTTCTGCTGGGATGGCGGAGCTTGCGCAGCGCCTTCGCTTCGATTTGGCGGATACGCTCACGGGTTACATTGAATTCTTTTCCTACTTCCTCCAAAGTCCTCGCGCGCCCGTCATCCAGCCCGAAGCGGAGCCTTAATACCTTCTGCTCCCGTTCCGTCAGCGTACCGAGTACCTCCACCAGCTGCTCCTTTAATAAGGTAAAAGCCGCCGCATCCGCCGGCACCGGCACATTATCGTCCTGTATAAAATCGCCGAGATGGCTGTCCTCTTCTTCGCCGATCGGCGTCTCCAAAGAAACAGGCTCCTGGGAAATCTTCAATATTTCCCTCACCCTGTCCACAGGCATATTCATCTCTTCCGCGATTTCTTCCGGGGTAGGTTCCCTCCCAAGTTCCTGCAGCAGCTGTCTGCTGACACGGATCAGCTTATTGATTGTCTCCACCATATGCACGGGAATACGGATCGTCCTCGCCTGATCCGCGATCGCCCTCGTGATCGCCTGGCGGATCCACCAAGTCGCATAAGTGGAAAATTTATATCCCTTCCGATAATCGAATTTTTCCACAGCTTTAATAAGGCCAAGGTTCCCCTCCTGGATCAGGTCAAGGAAAAGCATGCCTCTGCCCACATATCTTTTCGCGATGCTGACAACCAGACGCAGATTGGCCTCCGCAAGGCGCTTTTTCGCATCCTCGTCGCCCATCTCCATCTTCTTTGCCAGTTCGATTTCTTCCTCCGCGCTGAGAAGAGGAACCTTTCCGATCTCTTTCAAATACATCCTGACCGGATCCTCAATGCTGATGCCGTCCGGCACGGACAAGTCAATGTTTTCCACATCCACCTCGTCCTCTTCCGTCAGGATGATCTCCTCGTCATCCACATCGTCCTCCTCCGTAATGCGGAGTACATCCACGTTATTCTGTTCTAATGTTTCCAATATCCGATCGAACTGCTCTTCCTCCAAAGTCATATCATTGAAGAAATCGCTGATCTCCTGATACTCTAAAACATTCTTCTTCTTTTTCGCAGCGTTCAGAAGCTCTTTTAAACGCTCCTCAAACTTTGCTTGTGTGTTTTCATCCATTTTTTGGTTCCATCCTTCCTCATGTAGTCATAGTATGATCATTCATCCAGAGAAATATGCGTTTTGCTAAGTTCTTCCAGCGCTTTTTTTCCTGCAATTACCTTATTCAGAGCATCCACATCCGCTCCCATTCTCTCGGAATAGTATTCATAACTGTTTCTCTTTACCGTATATATAATATCATGCAGAGCCTTTTCCCTCTCCTTTTTCGTTTCCAGCTCTTCCAGCTTCGTATTAAAAAGCGCCGCTACTTCCCGTTGTTCCTCTTCGTCTTCAAAGAGGCTGACCAGCGCCGCCGGATTGAATTCCCCTTTCGAAAGCCCTTCGAACAGCCTGTCCGCTACCTTTCGGTACAATTCATCCGTAAAATCTTCCGCATTGACATATTTCGCTATTTCAGGATATATCCCCGGCTCATCCGTCACCCATGTAATCAACAGCCGCTGGGCTTTTTTCCGGTTTTCCTCCGGCGTGTTTTTCTTCTCCGCCCGCCCCGATTTCGGACGCACGATAGGGCTTGCCAGCCCGGTCTGCGCCGCATAAGAGGCTACCAGCTTTCGCAGATTTTCAAAACCGATATGGTATTTTTCAGCCACTGCCTCCAAATAATTCTCCCGTTCCACCTCTTCCGAAAATCCGCAAAGTTTTCTGGCAATTTCCCGGTGGAACTTGGTCTTGGCCTCCGGATCCTTTAAATCATATTCCCGCTCCAGCATACGCAGTTCAAAGAAAAAGCTGTTTTCCGCCCCTTCTATCCTCTTCCGAAACTCTTCTGCCCCCCGGTTTTTCACGAATTCGTCCGGATCTTTATAGGGTTCCATATTAATAACCTTTCCGCTCAGCCCCGCTTCCTTCAATATGCCGATCGCCCGCAAAGCGGCGTTTGTCCCCGCCCCGTCGCTGTCGTAAGCGAGCAGGACCTCCTTCACATACCGTTTGGCCAGATTCGCCTGCCCTATGGTAAACGCCGTCCCAAGGGATGCCGCCGCCTGGGTAAATCCGGCCTGGTGCATCGCGATCACATCCATATAGCCTTCGCAGAGGATGAGGCTGCTTTGCCTCGATGTCCTTGCAAAATTCAATCCGTACAGATTACGACTTTTATCAAATATCATCGTTTCCGGGGAATTCAGGTATTTCGGCTTGCCGTCGCCCATCACCCGCCCGCCGAAACCAATCACCCGGTGGTTGATATCCTGGATGGGAAACATAACCCGGTTCCAGAACTTATCATGAAACCCAAATTTTTCATCGAATGCCGCCACGCCCGCTTCCTGTATCAGCTCATCCCCATAGCCTTTGGAGCGGAGATACTGCACCAGATCATTGCTGGATACAGCGGCAAAGCCGAGGCCGAATTTTTTCATCGTTTCTTCGCTAAGCCCCCGTTCTGCCAGATAACGGTACCCCTTCTCTCCCCGTTCGGACCGAAGCTGGTAATAAAAATATCTGGCGGCTTCCTTATTGATCTCCAGCAGTCTTCCCTTGCGGCTCTCCTTCTTTTTCACCTCTTCGGAATACTCGATCTCCGGCAGATTCACCCCTGCCCTGTCCGCCAGAAGCTTCACCGCTTCCGGGAACGAATAATTCTCATATTCCATAATAAAAGTAAAAACATTTCCGCCAGCCCCGCAGCCAAAACAGTAATACATCTGCTTGCTGCCTGAGACCGAAAAAGAAGGCGACTTCTCATTATGAAAAGGACAAAGCCCAAAATGATTTGCCCCTTTCTTCTGCAGCCTCACATAACCGGAAATCACATCCACAATATCATTCTTCATCCGTACTTCTTCCACAATCTCATCCGGATAATACATCCCATCCCCCTCTATCGTCTCCTATCGGCATAATCTTTGGAAGAAGCGCCCCGCGCTTCTTCCGGAAATAGCATAGCTATTCTTAGGCCGCGTCCCCTGCGGCCTTAGAATAACTCTATTTCCTAGTAGTGCCAAGACTTCGGTATAAACAATTCCTCATATTTTGCAATAGCAAACCGATCCGACATCGCGCCGACATAATCGCACACGATGATCTCCGGCGCTTCCCCGTATCGATCCATTCTTTCCTTCAAACGTTCCGGCAGCCTCCCAAAATGCCGGAAATAATATTCATAGAGGGATTTCATCAGCGTTTCCGCTTTCTCCTCTTCTTTTTTCGCCGCCTTGTTCTGGTATACCCGCTCGAACATAAAGCCCCTCAGCTTCCGCATCGCCTCTTCCACAGCGGGCGACATGCAGATCTCGTTCTTCTCATAGCTGTACGTCACCAGATCATGGATGAAATGATCGAGCCTTTCCCCTGTGGTAAAGCCGATCACTTCCCCGATCTCCCTTGGCACATCGGATTCCTGCAGGATCCCTCCCCGTATCGCATCATCCATATCGTGGTGGATATAAGCGATCTTATCCGAATAGCGTACGATCTTTCCCTCCAGCGTGTAAGGCATTCCCTTTGTCTGGTGATTCCGTATTCCGTCCCTGGCTTCCTGGGTCAGATTCAGCCCCTGTCCGTCTTTTTCCAGCACATCCACCGTCCGCACGCTTTGTTCGCTATGGCAGAAGCCGTAAGGGCATACTTCATTCAAGGCCCTCTCCCCGGCATGTCCGAACGGCGTATGGCCCAGGTCATGTCCAAGAGCAATCGCCTCCACCAAATCCTCGTTCAGCCTGAGCGCTTTCGCGATCGTCCTGGCATTCTGGGAAACTTCCAGGGTATGCGTCAGCCTCGTCCGATAATGGTCGCCCTCCGGAGTCAGGAAGACCTGCGTTTTATCCTTCAGCCTGCGGAATGACTTGCTATGTAGTATCCGATCCCGATCCCTCTGATAAACCGGACGGATATCGCATTGTTCCTCTTCCCTTAACCGTCCTTTGGAATCCATGCTCAAAGAAGCGTACGGGCTTAAATACTCCTTCTCCCATTGCTCCAGCTTTTCACGAATCAACATTCCCAAAGCAGAACCTCCTTCCTTACAATTACAATATTCGGCGTTCCATCGGAAAATCCTTTTTTTATTTCAAAATTATTCATTTTCAGCGGCATATAGTATAGATAAATTCCGCGTTTTTATCCATCGCCTCATAGGCCGTTTTAAACGGAGACATCTGGAATACATGCCACATGCCCTCAAAAATGTCCATCCTCACAGGTACGTTTGCCTTGATCATCTTTTTATGAAGCATGACGGAATCCTCCAAAAGCACTTCGTTGCTCCCCACCTGGATATAAGTGGAGGGGAAATCGATAAAATCACCAAAAATAGGGGAAATCAAAGGATTCTCCAGTTCCTGCCCCTCCGCATAATTATGAACCATCTCGCCGATATATCCCTCATCCAATACCGGATCCACTTCCTTCTTCGTCTGGTAAGACTTCCCGGACGCGGTCAGATCCGTCCATGGCGACATCAGCACCAGCCCCCTGGGCAGCAGTCTGTTCTCGCTCTTCAATTTATGCACCAGCGCCAGGGCCAGATTCCCTCCTGCCGAATCTCCAGCCACCATGACATCCCTCGCCCCATAGCCAAGCAGCATCAGGTAATTCCATGCTTTCATCGCATCCTCCAGCGCGGCCGGATAGGGATGCTCCGGCGCAAGCCGGTAATCAAAGCAGAGGACATCCATGGAAGTAGATATCGCCAGTTTTGTCGTCAGCGTCCTCGCATATAAACTGCTTCCTGTGGAGTACCCGCCCCCATGGCAGTAGAGGATCACATATTTTTTCATATGCGCCCTGTTGACCGAGATCCATTCCGCATAAATGTCTTCAATCACCATTTCACGGACCAGCATATCCCGGCTGTTTCCAAGCAGGGCTCCGAAATGGTCCTGCGACTGCCTGTGCTTTTCAATATCCGTATTTTCCACTACACTGTGTACCTTTTTTATCAGATTCATCAGATTCATATTTCTTTTTTCTGTCATCGCCATAAGAATAACCCTTTCTTTATCCGTTATTTTTTTAATTTTACCACATAATCCGCAAACTGTGGTATACTCTAAAATAAAAAGAGCCGGATATACGGCCGGCTTTTCAAAAAAGAGGATTTTCTATGGCGATCAGCAAAAAAAGCAATAAAAAAATATGGTATAAACTGGACTTGTCAGCCATCGTTTATCCCACCCTGCAGCGCAAGGACTTTTCCTCCGTCTATCGGCTTTCCGTTGTTCTGAAGGAAACCATAGACCCGGATATCCTTCAAAAGGCAGTAGACATCGCCCTGCGGCGTTTCCCCACCTATAAGGTGGCCATCCGCAAGGGGCTTTTCTGGCGCTATCTGGAAAGCAACGAAAGGCCCGGCCCCTTTGTCCAGCCGGATATTAAAAACCCTTGTATGCCCATGCCTTTCAAGGCGAATAACCGTTATCTCATCCGCATTTATTACCACGAATGCCGGATCGCGTTAGAAGCGCACCACAGCCTGGGCGACGGTTCCGGCGGCATGTATGTATTGCAGACGATTACTGCCGTATACCTGAGGCTGTTAGGCCATTCCATTTCCGCCGGCGGCTTTGTGCTTGACGTGGACAGCCCTCCCGACCCGGAGGAACTGGAGGATGCGTATATGCGCTATGCCAACGCCCAGGTTCGCCCTCCCCGGCCCGGCGAAAAAGCCTATCGGGTCAGAGGCACAAAAGAACCTTTTTATACCCTGAATATTATTGACGGCATCATGTCCGTCAAACAGGTCATGGGCGTAGCCGCAAAATATAATGCGACCATCACGGAATACCTGAATTCCGTTCTGCTTTATGCGCTCCTGCAAAAGCAATCCCACGACTGGCATCCGAAGCTGCGTCCCGTGAAAATAGCGATGCCTGTCAACTTAAGGCGTTTTTTCCCTTCCAAAACCTTGCGTAATTTTATTACCATGGTATATCCTTCCATTGATCCGAGGCTTGGGGAATATACCTTTGATGAAATCGTCATCCATGTACGGAATTATATGCGTTATTATATTAATGAAAAATTCCTCCGGGGCGATATTACTACCAACGCCTCCACCCAGAGAAATCCTTTGATACGCGTCGTTCCGCTTTTTATCAAGGATTACACGGTCCGCCTTTTCTATACGAAAGTGCAGGATCGGAACTCCTCTGCCGGATTGACGAATATGGGAGCCTTAAAAACGCCGGAAGACATGAAGCCTTACATCGAACGATTCGACATCTATATGGGACAGCCTTTTTCCTCAAGAACCAACTGCGCCATTGTCAGCTTTGACGATACCCTTACCATTAATTTTGCCAGCAGCATCATAGAAGCAGACGTGGAACGGTATTTCTTCCGCAAGCTGGTGCAGGACGGCATCCATGTAAAAATAGAAAGCAACCGCTAGAAAGGAACGTGAATCAAATGTCATATTGTGTAAACTGCGGGGTTGAACTGGATTCTTCCCTGCCATCCTGTCCCCTCTGTAATACCCCGGTCATCCATCCCGGCCAGCTGCGGCAGGCTTCCCCCTATCCTCTGGAAAGAGGACAGGTTGAAACAGTAAAAAGAAAAGATCTTGGCATTCTTTTAACGATCGTGCTGTCAGCGACTTCCATCGGCTGTGCGCTCCTGAACTTATTTGTTTTCAACAACAGCTTGTGGTCACTGCTCATTATCGGCATCTGCATCATCCTGTTTGTGCTGTCGATCCCTGCCGTGATCTATACGAAGCAGCCCATTTATCTGTCGCTCCTTCTGGACGGCGTCGCCATCGGCGCCTATCTGTATATGATCACTTATCTGACTGCGTCAGACCGGTGGTTCTGGCAGCTCGCCGTGCCGATTGTAGCACTGGCGACTCTGCTGGCGGAGATACTCGCTCTCTGCATTCGGAAACTGCCCGTTTCCATCATCGCTACAGCCCTTTACATTTTTGCGGAAGCGGCCGTCCTCTGCATCGGTATCGAGCTGTTTATCGACCGCTACCTCGGCAAACCCCTTTCCCCGTCCTGGTCTGCCATCGTCCTTACCGTCTGCGGGATCATCGTCATCGCGCTCATTACCCTGCTTTCCAAAAGGAGGCTCCGGGATGCGGTGCGGCGCAGGCTGCATTTTTAGAACGGATAGGAATTCAAAAAGACGATACAGCCCTCGCAATTCGGACTATACCGCCTAATCTAAAATCACTTTTGATGCTTCCGCTCCGCATCTTCAATGCTGTTGTATCCATAAAACTTCGTTTCGTTTTCGATAATCTGTTTTTCCAGATTGATGCCGTTCCCATAGGCTTCTTTTACCTGTTTCAAAATCAGCTCCACCGTTCGGTCCGAATAAGTCAGCAGTTCTCCGCGCAGATAACTTTCCGTAGACGATCCGTTGCCCGGCGAATCCTCCTCCGTCGTCATGACCCTTCCCTGCGCCCGCAGATTCGGATAATGCTCCGCCATATATTTGTCCCATTCCATATGGATCGTAACGATTTCTTCCGTCATCCGTTTCTTTTCCTGGCTCACCTCAGGCAAATGGCCTTTTACCCGCTCAAATTCCTCCGGGTATGTCACCTCCATCATTCTTGCATATTTCTCGAACAGAAGGTTTCTTCCTTCCGCATATGCCCTGCGGATATCCTCCACATAGCTTTCCAGGATCTCGTCTTCATATACCATCCATTGGCTCATCCGCATGCGGAAAAAGGTATCCGGGTCTTCCTGGCAGGAAGCCCTGCCTCCCGTATTATACACATGCTGGAACATATCCCATTCCGCTTGTACGATATCAAATATCATCTGCTCTTTCTCTGTTATTTCTGCCATCCCGACACCATGCCTTTCTATTATTTTTCTCATATGGAAACATCTATGCTCCCGCCCGCCGCCTCTGCGGGTGTCTCAGGCATAGAGGCCGCCATTTCCACTCCTGCAATTTCCAAAGATACGCCGCTGTTATGATTGCTGCCGCTGTTATTGCCGCCTCCGATCCCGGAAGCGCCTTCCCGCCTTTCCTTCTCCAGCTGATGGAACAAAGCTTTCAGATATTTCATATCCGCTTCCATGATCTCTTTCAGCTCCTTCGACCTGTGCTTTTTCTTCAAAAGCTTCAAATCCTCAGGATCCATGTCTTCCTGAAGTCCTGTCGCCGCTTCTTCCAGCTCGCCCATCTGCTCCATCCGTTCGATCTCTTCCAGCGTTGCCTCCAGCTCTTCCATAAGCCTCTCAATCTCTTCGCTGTCCAGTTCCGCCCCTTCCGTATTTTCCATTTCCGGCTTTTGAGTCTTTGCCTCCTCGGCTTCCTCTTCCATTTCCGCTTCGCAGGGTCCCCCCTTCTTTAACCGCTCTTCCTCCTGCAAATGCTTCATTCTTTTTTTCGCAACCACGGCGATCTGCTCCGCATGAGCAATCGCTCTTTCTACTTCCCTTTCATTATAATTACCGCTGCGCAGTTGCCGGTAAAGAGTACCGACCTTCTGGAAAGCCCTCACCATTACCACCCGCGCGCCCACGGATGTAACGGCTCTCATCAACTGGCCCGATATCTCCCTGTAATTATAATTCAGTTTCTTCTTTTTATTTTTTCCCCTTGCCCTGGTCGTCCTCGCCACTGCAGTTCCATCTGCTTTCCTTATGGCGGTTGAAGGATCCCTCGGACTGCTGACTCCTGTAATACCCATACCATCATCCTCCCTGATTCCTGTATGTCTCTGCCTGTTCCTTCGAATTTCCTATACTTATATATTATTTATTAAG
>OFFN01001145.1_pt1 | contig 15012 bp, 14 predicted proteins | sample 1521381 | NCBI WGS metagenome assembly OFFN01 (sample SAMEA3504112, study PRJEB24116) | mouse gut metagenome | biome: mouse gut; feature: mouse-associated habitat; material: faeces | place: Denmark | collected 2011 | reverse complement strand
CCGCCGCTATTTTTATCAACCTTCTCTGATTCTTTTTATTTTTTTCCATATTCTTTACCTCCTTCATCTTTTTGCGAAGCCGGTCTGCCTGTTCCGCCGGCATCTCCTGCCTTTGATATTCGCTCTTTAATGCCTGAAGTTCTTTTTCCAATAAAGCGCTCTGCTTTTTTGCCTCCGAAAAATTATAAGTCATACTGCTCCTCCCTTCCTGTGTGGAAATGATATACGTTTTCTTCGGATTCTACCGTAAGGATATTCCGGAGCTTTTTCATGCTGCGGTATAACCTGCTCTTGACGGTATTGACGTTTTCCTCAAGAATATCCGCTATTTCCTCTAATTTCTTATCCTCGAAAAACTTTAATATCACGATCGCTTTATCCTGCGCGGGAAGAGCGTCTATGGCTTTTTGAAGATCCACGTTCTCGTAGCGATCTTCCGTGTATCCCGGATCTATCCCATTTTCCTCCTGCATGGCCTCATAAGAAAGGAACCGGGGCTGCTTTACATATCGAAAGCACTCGTTCAGCATAATGCGATATACCCAGCTTTCCGCATACTCCGGCTGCTTTAACGTATGGCTGCCTTTCAGCGCCTTATATGCTCCGTTTTGCACGATATCGCAGGCGTCCGCTTCGTTATGCACATAACCGTATGCCAAACGATAATATTGGTTATACTTTTCCAAAATGATCCGTTCTATCAGATCCTGATTATTTTCCTCTTTTTTCGCGAAAAAAAAGTGCAAAATATTTCACCTCCTTACCGGACCTGCGAAAGCGCACTTCTTATAGACCGCCGCCCTTTGTCACGCTTTCGCATCTCCCTTTGAAATATTAGACACTGCTTAAATAAAAATTGTTTCATCAATTATAAAATTTTTATATTACTGTGTATCGTCTTCCCGTATCAGCCTTTTTTCCCTCCACTTTCCGCTCTGCCAGCGAAGGAACATAGCGACTGCCCGGACGCATTCGTCAAGAGCCATCCCGATATAAGCTCCTGTCACAAGCATTCCTAACCGTACTCCGAAAAAATAAGTGCCGCCCACCGCGCACAAATACATGAAAGCCGCCGCAATGATCGTTGTAAATAAGGCATCCCCACTGGTCTTTAAGGCGTTCCCGAATATCAGATTACTCACACGCCCTATCTCCAATACAATATCGATGGCTAAAAGTCTGGAAACCAGCGACGCCATTGCCGCGTCCTCCGTAAACAATCCCATAAACAGTCCGGAAGAAAGGGCAATCAGCGTTTCCACTATCGTCGCCGCAAAGATTCCGATCAACGCCGCTTTTTTTGTCCCTTTATCACATTCCTCATATTCTTTCGCCCCAAGCCGCCATCCGGTCAGGATCGCGTTTGCCTGTGCCAGCGCCGCCCCCACGCAATAAGAAAAATTAGTGATCTGGGCAGCATAGGAACGCGCCGTAACATTCATCCCTTCCGCATCCATCTGATTTAAGAAACGAATGATCATCGTCATTGCCACATTATAAAGCGCCGTCTCCGCTGCCGAGGGCAGCCCTATTTTGACGATCTGCCCAAAAATCTCTTTGTTCGGCAGCCTTTCTTCATCCTCACCGGCATGGACAAGACGTTTCGCCGAATAGACCAGCATAAGCAGATTCAACAGACGGGACACCACCGTGGCTATCGCCGCTCCCGCCACACCCATATGAAACCCGAAGATAAAAATTCCGTTCAGGATAAGATTACATATATTGGCTGTGATTGTAGCGGTCAAAGTCTGCTTCGTAAACCCAAATGCGCGAAGATAGCTGGAAAAGATGGGCATCAGCGCATTCAGAATGCATCCCCCTCCTACGATCTTCAAATAAACGGCTGCATGTTCCATCAATAGCGGCGCAACACCTACCAGACTTAAGATCGGCTCTGCGCAAAAGAACAGCAATACCGCCAAAAGCACACCCACGATCCCGTTAAAAATCAAACCAAGCTGTCTTGCCTGATATGCCACCCCTATTCTGTTTGCGCCGATATACTGTGTCATAACCGCAATCATCCCCGAAGAGATGATCGAAAACATAATGATAAAAATCCCGATATATGTATTGGCGGTTCCGACCGCGCCGACCGCTTCATCCCCCACCGTAGAAAGCATCAGGGTATCCGCCATTCCGGCAAGCATAAAACCGAAGATCTCCAGACAGATCGGCACGAATAGCTGCGTCAGGCTTTTTCTGTTTTCTTCCATAACCAACCTCCATTTTTATCATTTTAACCTGTTTTTGTTTTTTATACTTGCATTTTTTCGGCACAAAATTGCATTATTTCTACTTTTCCGATGAGGTCAGCATGGGATTTACTAAAAAATATGCATCCGTCTCTTGCAAAACATCCATACAAACGGTATGATCGGTTTTATGGATATGCACATTTGCAGAAAGCCGGCCTGACATTACAGATGCAGAACCTACAAAGAAAGCGGTATTGAATATACGGGTAAAAGCACTAAAAAGATATATGGTAAAGATAAAGGATCGGAATCAGGCACGAAGCAAAAGAAAGGAATCCGTACATGATCTTAGAATTAAAAGAAAATATCCCTCACGGTACGAAGGAATATCCTTACGGACAATATTTTATCCACAATATCAGACGGCATTTCCAGTTTCCCGTCCACTGGCACGATGAATTTGAAATCATTTATATCAAACAGGGAACGCTTCAGATCTACATTGAAGAACAGGAATATACCGGAGAAGCGGGCTCCATTTTTCTCGTTAATCCAAGGGAGATGCATTTCATGGGTTCCGCCGACCTTTCCGTCGCCTATTACACGGTGCTGTTCCCGTTAACCTCTATCTCTTTTCAGTCGGAAGACGAACTGGAAAAGACGCTGCTGCAGCCTCTCAGAGACGGACAGCTTTTACTGACAAACCATATTACGGAAAAAAGGCTGTTACAGCAGTTACGGGATCTGTTCGATGAAATGATCTCCCTCAATGAAAACCGGACGCCGCGGTATCAATTAAAGACCCGTATCCTGCTCCTCGAATTTCTAAACAAGATGATGGAATACGACTTATTTTTTACTCCCCGGATCTCCGGCAGCCGCACCGGAATGCAGAAAGAACTGCTCCTCTACATCCGGGAGCACTTTACGGAAAAGATCACTCTGCAGACATTGTCGGAACAGTTCCATCTGTCGGAAAAATATATTTCACGTTATTTCAAAGAACACTTTTATCTGACTTTTTCCAGCTACTTAACCCACCTGCGGCTGACCTGCGCCAAAAAGCTGCTGGAAACGACGGAACTTTCCGTAACGGAGATCTCGCTGCGTTCCGGTTTTCCTAACGTCAGCTTTTTTATCCGTACCTTTAAGGACGCTTACGGCGCTTCTCCTCTAAAATATAAAAAATCCCTTTCTTAATATAGTGTTTGCCGTTCTATTTCACGGATCAGGCTGATCATTTCTATGGCGCCCAAAGCACAGTCATAGCCTTTGTTTCCGGCCTTTGTACCCGCCCTTTCGATCGCCTGCTCGATATTCTCGGTGGTCAGGACGCCAAACATGACCGGAATGCCGCTTTCCAGTGAAACGGCGGCAATTCCTTTGGATACCTCGCTGCATACATAATCATAGTGGCTGGTAGATCCCCTGATGACCGCCCCCAGACAGATCACGGCGTCATACTTTCCGGACTTCGCCATTTTAGACGCGATCAGCGGGATCTCAAACGCCCCCGGGACTTTCGCAACAGAAATGTCGTCTTCTTCCACGCCATGCCGAAGCAGCCCGTCCAGCGCTCCGTCAACCAGTTTTGACACGATAAAATCATTAAAACGCGCCGCCACGATTCCTATTCTGACTTTTTCCGATACCAATTTTCCTTCTAATGTTTTCATAAAATTTCTTCTCTCCTTTTTCCATCTCACTATCTGTTTTTCAAATTTTCAAAATATGGCCCATACGTTCTTTTTTCGTTTTCAGATAAAACAGGTCGTGGGCCGTGGCGTCCATTTGAATGGGAATGCGCTCGCTGATCTCAATTCCAAATTCGGAAAGCTGATACACTTTGTCAGGATTATTGGTCAGCAGCCGTAAACTTTTTACCCCCAGTTCTTTTAAGATCTGCGCACCGATGTAATATTCTCTCTCGTCCCCTGCAAACCCCAATGCCAGATTGGCTTCCAACGTGTCCAACCCCTGTTCCTGCAGCTCATATGCGCGCAGCTTATTGATCAGTCCGATCCCCCGTCCTTCCTGACGCATGTAAAGCATGATTCCCCGCCCCTCTTGTTCGATCCGGGTCATGGCGGCAGCTAATTGTGCGCCGCAATCGCAGCGCAGAGAACCGAAAACATCCCCCGTCATACACTCGGAATGTACCCGGCAAAGCACCTCTTTCCCGTCTCCGATCTCTCCCTTCACCAAAGCCACATGATGCTCTCCGTTCAGCCTGTTCACAAAACCGTAAGCCGTAAAATCTCCGTATTTCGTCGGCAGCTTTACGACGGTTACCTGATCCGTCAGTTTTTCATGGCATTTACGGTAATTCTGCAGGTCTTTTATCGTAATGCATTTGATATTTCGCTTTTTTGCAAACTCCGTTAACTCCGAAGTACGCATCATCGTTCCGTCTTCCCTCATAATCTCACAGCATAAGCCGCACTCCTTAAGCCCTGCCAGACGGCAAAGATCTACCGTCGCTTCGGTATGACCGTTCCGCTCTAGTACGCCGTTTTTTTTCGCCAGAAGGGGGAACATATGCCCCGGCCTGCGAAAATCTTCCGGTCTGGCATCCTCCGCCACACAGGCCATCGCCGTAACGGAACGCTCCGCTGCGGAAATGCCTGTAACCGTTGACACATGATCGATGGATATGGTAAAAGCCGTTTCATGATTGTCGGTATTGCTGCTCACCATTTGGGGGATCTGCAGTCTTTCAATATATTCCGCCGACATAGGCATACAAATCAGCCCTTTTCCATGCGTCGCCATAAAATTAATATTTTCCGTCGTGGCAAACTCCGCCGCACAGATAAAGTCTCCTTCGTTTTCCCGATCCGGATCATCAATCACCAAAATGATCTTTCCGTTTTTCAATTCGTTAAGCGCCTCTTCTATCGTATGAAACTGTAACATGGTTTTCCTCCTTAAAATCCGTATTGGGAAAGAAACTCCTGCGTGATCCCGCTTTCTTTCCGCCGCCCTTTATCCGGTGCCTGTTCCGCCGTTTTGCAAACCAATTTTTCTAAATATTTTGCAATGATATCCGTCTCCAGATTAACAGAATCTCCTTCCCGGCGTTCTTTCAGAACCGTTTCGCTTACCGTATGCGGAATCGCTGAAATGGAGAAATCCGTCTGTGTAAGCGCCGCCACGGTCAGGCTGATGCCGTCTACCGTAACAGACCCTTTTTTCACGATATACCGCAAAAGTTCCGGCTCTGCCTGCACGGTGTACCAAACCGCCGTATCGTCGCGTCTGATGCGGCTGACCGTTCCCACGCCGTCCACATGTCCGGTAACGATATGGCCTCCGAACCGCCCGTTCGCCGGCATGGCGCGTTCCAGATTGACATGCCGGCCGGACGTAAGTCCTGCCAAAGAAGAACGGTTTAAGGTTTCATGCATCACATCCGCGGCAAATCCGTCCGCAAACAATTCCGTAACGGTCAGGCAGATTCCGTTCACCGCAATGCTGTCTCCGGTCTTTGCATCCTCCGTTACCTTTTTTGCACAAATGACCAGTACTGCGGAATGCTTTCCCTTTATGATCTGCTTTACCGTTCCGACCTCTTCAACGATTCCCGTAAACATATCCCGCCACCTCGCTTTCTATCAAAAAATCTTCTCCCAGACGGGTCACCGTACTGTTCTTTAAAGGAAAAGCTTCGGCAGGAGAAGGGACGCCTTTCCCTTCCACCGGAGTCTTTGCATCCTGTCCTCCAAACAGCTTCGGTGCAAGATATGCCTGCAGCTTTTGTACGATACCGCTTTTTAATGCGGCCCAGTTCAACGTGCCTCCGCCCTCCAGTAAAATACTGTCGATCTGCTCCTGACCCAATCGCTGCATCAGCTCTGCCAGATCCACATGTCCTTCTTTCTCCCCCATCGTAAGAATGCGGCATCCCGCTTCTTCATAAGGGATCCTCTTTTGCCTATCCGTACTGCAAGTGGCAATCACGGTCGGTACCTGCTTTGCGGTTACGACTACCTGTGACGAAAGCGGGATGCGCAGCCTTGTATCGCAAAGGATGCGTACCGGATTTTTTCCGTTTTCCATACGGCAGGTCAGTAACGGGTCGTCCGCCAGTACCGTTCCGGATCCGACCATGATCCCGGTATACCTGTGACGTTGTTCCTGCACATGGTTTCTCGCTTCTTTTCCCGTGACCCATTTCGAAGCGCCCGTATAAGCCGCAATTTTCCCGTCCATTGTCATAGCGTATTTCATTACTACAAAGGGACGCCCCGTCCGTATATAGTGGAAAAACACCTCGTTTAAACGGTCGCATTCCTTTTGCAGAACATGTTCCGTCACTTCTATGCCATGCTCCCTTAGCAGGCGGATTCCCTTACCGCTCACAAGGGGATTGGGATCTGTGGAGCCTACGGCCACCCGTTTGATCCCGGCCGCTAAAATAGCCTCCGTACAAGGCGGCTGCCTTCCCTGATGACAGCATGGTTCCAACGTAACATACATGTCGGCTCCCTCCGGCGTTTCCGTGCAGGACGCCAGCGCATTGCGCTCGGCATGGGGTTCCCCGCATCTTTCATGCCATCCCTGACCGATGATCCTCCCTTGTTTTACAATGACCGATCCCACCATAGGATTGGGAGACGTCCAGCCGCAGCCTTTCTTTGCAAGCTGCAGCGCCAAATTCATAAACCGTTCATCCTCCATAACGATCCTTTCCGCCGCCTTCGCGGCCTATTTCCTCTGCGCATAAAAAAGGTCCTGAACAAAATCGTTCAAGGCAGAAACAAACGGGATCGCAGCCACAGCCCTCCCACGCGCAAATATCCTTTACATCTGCACAAAAAAGCTCTGGAGTGTAAAACAATCCAGAGCTATCATACTATGCATAGTATCGGCACGAAAATCGCAATACAAAAGCAATATGCGAAATTCTGCGCTTTATCATCTTCTTTCATCCAGACTTTACTGTCGGCTTCGGAGTTTCACCGAATCATGCCCCGCCAGCAGCGCTGACGGTAAGCTCGTGGGCTGTACCACCGGTAGGGAATCGCACCCTGCCCTGAAGATTTCGTTATTTTGTTTATGTGGATTACTATAGCATGATAGGAATTAAAAATCAAGAGCTTTTCACATTCCTATTCAGCTCCAAAAGTTCCTGTTCCAGCATTCCTATATCAGCATACGCTCGATTTTGCCGCTCACGGTTTCCCCTATAACACACTTTTCATTTTGAACCCCCTATGTTATGATATAGCAAGTATAAGAGTAGCAGCAAATTTGTACGCCTTAAAGCATGCAGATGGGATCCGGTATCCCAAGATCACTTTTACAGACGGCAGGGAGCAGATAGGAATGGAAGAATATTTTGACGAAGAGGATAGACGCCGCTTGCAGCATATGCGGGAAAGACAGGAAAGAAAAAGAAAAGAACGGGAAAAAGAACTGCGGCGGAATCTGATCAAGTTAGGGATTGCGGTAGTTGGCATCGTTATCGTTGCCGCCGCCTCCGTTTTCATAAATTTTGCAGGTAAGAAACGACAGGCGGGAAACTTTCAGAAAGGCATTGCAGTTCAGGAGGGATCCCAATTCTTGCTGGCTGCAAAAATAAAAAAAGAAAGTCCTGACACTTTAAAAGAAACGGATAACAAAACGGAAATAGACGGCAGCACAAAAGAGCAACCTTACCATTATGCAATGACGGAAGATACCGTCCGGCTGTCAAGCGAGGTCGGCAGCAGTCACGCCATTTTTTTAGATTTGGAAAAAGGAACGGTACTTGCCTGTAAAGATGCGACAAGCAGGATCGTCCCTGCCTCCATGACAAAAGTGCTGACGCTTCTTGTAGCAGTGGAACATATCGAAAACCTGAACGACACTTTTACGATCACGCAGGATATTACGGATTATTGTTTTGTAAATGACTGCAGCGTTGCAGGATATGAAAAAGAAGAAAAAGTGACCATAAAAGATATGCTATATGCGACGGTATTGCCATCAGGGGCGGATGCGGCGCTGGGACTTGCAGTTTATGTGTCAGGATCACAAGAGGCATTCGTGGAACTGATGAACGCCAAACTGGAGGAACTGGGCTTATCGGAGACGGCGCATTTTACCAATTGCGTCGGTATCTATGAAGCGGATCATTACTGTACCATGTACGATATGGCAATGATCTTAGATGCGGCGCTTCAAAATGAGACCTGTCTGGACGTTCTTTCTGCCCGCACTTATGTTACGTCCAAAACGGAACAACATCCTGAAGGGATACCGCTCTCCAACTGGTTTATAAGGCGTATTGAAGATAAAGATACCGGCGGTCTGGCGGTCGGCGGCAAGACCGGGTATGTAGAAGAGTCAGGAAGCTGCGCTGCCAGCTTTGGTTCGGATCCAACCGGGAAAACATATATCTGCGTTACTGCCAACGCCTCCAGTAAATGGGGATGTATTGACGATCACGCTTATATGTACAAACGTTTCGCATTATAAGTAAGAATTGCCAACTATAAAAATCTCTGAATTCGAAAAAAGCCTTGCTTCTTACCCATAAAAAATAGTAAAATAAAGATAATTAAAGCAACACGGTGAAAATGCATATAATAAAATACGATACGTTATCTGAAATCACCCTTTAGCAGGAGGAAGGAGATGATTCTATGGGAATTGGGAGTATAACATCAACAAACCGTATGTCATCCATGCAAACGACTGCGGCAGATTTAAAAGGGCAAAAAAGTAAAAATATTCAAAACGAAATTACAAGCACGCAGCAGCAGATGCGGAAGCTGTCTTCAAAGGAAGATCTGTCCGCGAATGAAAAAACAAATAAGCGGAAGGAACTTCAAAAAGAAATATCCAGCCTCAATACCGAATTAAAACAGTACCAGGATGAACTCCGCAGGTCACAGAAGAGGGAACTCATGATGGCTGAGCTGCAGGAAGACAGGGAAACGGCAAGAGAGGATAAGCCAAAAGATAAGATACAGCCCGAGAAGGCCGTATCCAATTCAGCGGACGAAGAAAAATTGCAAACGGACAACGAGCAGTCTGCCCGCCAGGGGACTGTCATAACCCAAAACACCGACGGCACCGTTATTTTAAAGGAATCCCCGGATCAGAACAGGAAGCCTGGCGTGGATGCAGAAGACAGCCAGACGGACGAAGCCAAAGAAGAGGCGCAGGATCAAAAGGAACAGGAAAGCAAAGATAATGATATCGCTGCGAATACCAGCCTGTCCGGCAAGGAAATACATGCAATGGCGGCGGCGGATTCTTCTCTGGAACAGGCGAACCGTTTGGGAACAGTTGTAGCCAAAACAAGGAACGGCATTGCCATTTTAAAAGGGGAAATCAACCAGGATGAGAATCTTGGCACAGACACATCCAGAAAACAGGCGGCGCTTGAAAAGATGGAGAAGCAGGAACAGCGGGCAACAGCAGTCCAATCCTCTCTGTTAGGCGAGGCAAATCATGCAGCCAAGCAGACGGCAGAAGCCAATACCTCTGCAAAAGATGGAATACAAGCTAATATCGAAAACATGGTAAATGCCTGGAATGTATTTCAGGAAGAAGAGGCATCGCAGCCGAAATTTTTTGTTTCTGTCGGATAAGGAAGCCGCCTTCACACATGGCTATCCAGAAATTTATAAAAACCTTCAAGCGGATGATAACATCGTCCGTTTGAAGGTTTTTTTCTGTCTTATTCGTGCCGCAGGGCCTCAATCGGGCTGAGCTTTGCCGCTTTTCTTGCCGGATAGATTCCGAAGAACAATCCTACTGCAGAAGAAAACACGGTTGCGCCGATTATAGTGGATACCTGTGTTTTTGCGGCGACTCCGGCTATCGATCCCACCGCATTGCCGCCCAGGATACCGAGCCCGATGCCGATCAGTCCGCCCAGCAGGGTAATAATGGCCGCCTCGGCCAGAAACTGCAATAATATGGAGCCAGTCCTTGCGCCTAATGATTTGCGGATACCGATTTCCCTCGTTCTCTCCGTCACGGATACCAGCATGATATTCATAACGCCGATGCCTCCTACCAGAAGGGATATCGCCGCCACGAAAGAAATAAATGTGGTGATTATCCCAAGGATGCTGTTAAATTCGGCCGACATATCCGACATATTCTGTACCTGAATCTGTCCCTCGCCTCTTATGCCGTACTTATTTTCCAATAAGTTGATCGCATTCTGGGCCACTTCCGTACAATATTCCGTGGCATCCGCAAAAACAAGGATGTCATTAAATTCATCCACATAATAATAATAATCATTCCCCATTACTGTATAAGGCATTTCCAAGTCGATGCGGGTGCTCATCGTCGAGTTGACGAACATGCCCGCGCTGTCTTCGCGGATTCCCACAACGCGTACTTCATTGGATACGCCATAAATGGACAGTTCAAAACTCATACCGATCACGTCCGTCGTCCCGAACAGGCTGATGGCGCTGCTCTCCGAGATTACGCACACCCGATTGCCACTTTCCACATCTTCCTTTGTAAAATATTTTCCTTTGATAATCGGGCCGCCGTTGGCGGAATAATATTGGAGGCTTTCCGTGCCGCACATTGCCCTGGCTTCAAAATTGCCCTTCGCGCCGTTCGCCTGACCCCAGCCTCCCAAAACGGGAGTCACTCCTTTTACGTGGGCCACGCTGTTTCTGATCAGATCGAAATCGTCCGCAGTAAACCGTACCGTCACGTCGTCCAGCGTCGTGTCCAGATACAGCTCGATGAGGCCGCTCCCCATGCTTTCCAGTTCTTCATTGATCTGTCCCCTGACGCCGTTTCCGATCGCCATTACCATAATGACGGAAGCAATGCCGATGATAATGCCCAGCATTGTAAGGACGGAACGGCCTTTGTTGCTTTTAATATTCATCAGGGCGATTTTTATATATTCCCATATCTGTGCCATATCGATAACCATGCCTTTCCCATTACTGCATCGGTACTGCGCTGACTTCCATGCCTTCCATGATGCTGCTGTTTACCTCTGTCAATATCTGGTCGCCTTCGTTCAGCCCTTCGATAATTTCAATGTCCATATCAGAAGAAATCCCTGTCTGCACCGGTTTTTTCACAATAATACCGTTTTCCACGGCATAGACAAAGCTGCCTTCCATATCGGTATTGACCGCGCTGAAAGGAACAAGGAGCGCTGCTTCGGATTTCGATGTGCTGACGGAAATTTTCGCTTCCACGCCGAGGAATATATTTTCATCCGGGTTTAAGATCTTAATGTCCGCATTTACTACGGATGCGCCGCTGTTATTTTTGGTCGCCATCTTATCGATTTTGCTAACCTCGCCTTCGTAAGTGTTTCCGCCGATCGTCACAGTCGCTTTCTGGCCTTCCTTTATTTTTTCCAAGTCATATTTGGATACGGATATGCTGACTTTGACATCCTCCGTGCTTTCCAGTTTGAACAGCTGCTCGCCGACCGCCGGAGTCTTGCCTTCCACCGCGTTCATCTCCGTCACTACCCCGTTAAATTCCGCAAGGATGCCGTTCTCCGTCTCCTGGATCGCGTTTAATGTTTCCTGGGAGGTGATATTCTCCATTTCATTTTTCGCTTCCAGTTCTTCCTTTCCGCCCGCATTCAGCTTTGTGCTTTCGGCAGAAGTCTGCTGGGATTTCATTTCCGACTTGTATTCCTTGCAGTTATTGAGCATATCCGTATAGGTTTTGATTTCTTCCTCCCATGCACGGATCTCCTCATTGTTGGTCTGCTCGTAAGTATTCAGCTGTACCAGCTTCTGAAGATTCTCATATTCATCGGAATCCGGATGGTCCGCCCAATCGATCAGGGATATCTGGAGCAGCGCCCCTTCGTGGGCAAGAGCCGCTTTCTTGTCGTCCACCTGGCGCTGGAGGTCTTTAATGTGGTTGTCGATATCCGTGATCTGCTGCTCCAACACGCCCAGATTCACGTTAGCTTCGCCCAGGTCGCCGATGCTTTCGTTGTTTTTCTGTACGGAGCTTTTATAGCTTCCCTCGTTTGCCTGCAGTTTTAATTCCGCAGTCCTTTTTTCATTTGCCAGATCCGTTTCGTCATATGTAAGGACCGGGCTGCCTTTTTTCACCGTTTCCCCGGTATTCACATTGATCGTGCCGATCTCAATGCTTACGGGGGCAAAATAAGTCTTTACCTCGTTCGATGCCACCGCGCCGCTTGTATTGATCGTCTGCTCGATATCGCCTCTTGTCACCGGCGACGTATAGACCATCGGCTTCGCATTTGCGTTGGAAATGTTGGAAACAACAATAAACAACACAAATACGCCGGCTACTCCTCCGATCACGCTTCTTTTAATGATCTTTTTCTTTTTCGCCGGATCCATCGGAGTCTTACCTTCCGCTTTCAGCCTTTTCTTTTCTTCCTTTTCCCTCTTTTTCTGTTCCTTCTTCTCCTGCTTTGTCAGTTCCATATTCATTCCTTCCTTCCGCAATATTTCTTTTCCTGTGCTTCTTATTCCTGCTCTCCCCTTGCGGCAGGTTCCTTCGGTTTTTCCTTGTCTTTATCGGCGGTATCGCTTACGATCCTGCCGTCCATAATCTTAATGACGCGTTTTGCCTGTGCGGCGATATCATTATCATGGGTAATCAATATAACCGTTCTTCCCTCTTCATGCAGCCCTTTTAAAATCTCCATGATTTCTTTCGTGGAACCGGAATCCAGATTGCCGGTAGGTTCATCCGCAAGAATAATCGGAGGCGCCTGGGCAATCGCTCTTGCAATCGCCACCCTCTGCTGCTGCCCTCCCGACATTTCCGAAGGCTTATGGGTTTTTCTCTTCCCCAGTCCGACTTTCTCCAGCGCTGTTTCGGACAATCTCGTGCGCTCCTTTCTCGACACCCCCCGGTATATCAGCGGCAGCTCCACATTTTCCAGTGCAGTCAGATTGGCGATCAGGTTAAAGCCCTGGAAGATAAACCCGATCTCCTGGTTCCTGATATCCGACAGTTCATTGTCGCTCATATGGGACACATCCTTATCATGCAGCATATAGGTGCCGCTGGTAGGCACGTCGAGGCAGCCCAGCATGTTCATCAGCGTGGACTTTCCCGAACCAGACTGGCCGATGATTGCGACAAATTCATTTTCATGGATCTGCAAGTCCACATGGTCCAATGCCCTTACTTCATTCTCCCCGGGATTGTACACCTTGCAAATATCACGAATGTCAACCAAAGCGCTCATTTTACGAATCCTCCGTTTCCACTTATATATTAAGCTTCCCCTTCTGTCTTACTGTATTACTCACCTAATACAATAATCATTTTTGTATTATTTGTCAACCTCTTGTCAAGAAAAAATAATAGGATTTCCTCTTTTTCGCAAAAATATACTACTTGTTTCATTATATTGAAATTTCCTAACAATACTATGGGAATTACCTTAAAAATTTCTTAAAAAAAATTAAGAAAAGCATGTTGTCTACCATATACAACGGGACAACATGCTTTTCTTCTTCACTTTTTTTATTTAATTTTCCGCTGTTTTTCCAACTGCCATCGTTTTATGGCTTTCTTTTAAGACCGGGCTGAGTTTCTTATATACCAGCACTGTGACGAGGGAAACGCTGCCGCCCTTTAAAAGATTCATGGGCGCCACCGCGAAGATGACAAGACTCGCGACGCTGTGGATCGCCGGATTGATCGCCGTTCCCATGGAAATAATCGTTTCCAGCGGCAGGCCGTAAAGCTGGGCGAATTTCGGCAGAAGATAGACGGCGTTAAATGCCGTGCCAAATACCGTCATGCAGAGGGTTCCGATCGAAGACCCCGCAATCGCCATTTTCTTCGTCTTCTTATTCAGGTAAAGGATGGATGCCGGAAGAAGGAAGCTGCATCCGATCACAAAATTCGCCAGATCGCCCACGAAAGCGGTCGTCGTTCCTTTGAAAACAAGCTTTAACAGTATCTTGCAAAACTCGATCATCACGCCCGCTACCGGCCCGAAAGCAAACGTTCCGATCAGTGCCGGTATTTCGCTGAAATCCAGCTCATAGAAAGAAGGGGCAAACGGCACCGGAAATTCCAGCAGCATCAAAAGAAAAGAAATGGCAGAAAATACGCCTATCACCGCTATTTTCCTCGTAGAAAGCACCCGCTCCGTATCGCCGCTTTTTTTCTTCGCCATCTTCTCTGCGGCATAAGCCACCACGAACATCAGGACGACGATGCCTAAAAATTCCATGACAAAAATAAGATTCTCTGTTACCGACTGCATTAAATTGTTCATACGATTTCCTCCTGAAAACATAAATTTTTAGGGAAAATTCCTCAAAAAAACCCCGGATATCTCTATCCGGGGCAGCATTGCGTAATCATGGCATTCTGAATCTTTCCATTCAAAATGTCCCTCTTACTTTCCTCTCTCATCCAGACTTTACTGTCGGTTTTGGAATTCCACCAAATCAGCCGCCGGAAAGCTTGCTGCCAAGGCGTTTTCTTGGCTTTAGCATTCGCTTTTCCGAAACGGGTCGCGGACTGTCACCGCCGGTAGGGAATGACGACTCATCGTTACGATATTTTGCTACGATAATTCGTTTCACCCGACCCCGAAGAATTTTCTCATCATTTAATTAATAGTTTTGCTGGAAATATCATATAACGACCGACGGGCTTTGTCAAGGGGAGGCATCCCAAAATCCCGGGAAATCAATTTTTGCAGGGCGCATCGCGCTAGGAAATGCCAAAGGGGACGGCGGGAGAAGGAAGCCCGGCAAGGGATGCTGGTTTTTGCTATTGCGTACAAGCAGCCATTTTACTTATGAAATGGTGAATATACCAGGGTGACATTGCCATGGATGGCAATGTCAGGAAACAT
>OFFN01001131.1_pt1 | contig 15216 bp, 6 predicted proteins | sample 1521381 | NCBI WGS metagenome assembly OFFN01 (sample SAMEA3504112, study PRJEB24116) | mouse gut metagenome | biome: mouse gut; feature: mouse-associated habitat; material: faeces | place: Denmark | collected 2011 | reverse complement strand
CCTTGGGGGGCTTCACAGTTGAACTGGCAGATTATACGTTACGCAGATATTCTTCTTTGGAAAGCTGAGGCTCTTATTGAACTCAATGAAGGCGATGGACTCGAAACTGCCCGTGATTTGATTAATCAGATACGCAATCGTGCCCGGAACAGTGCCTATGTAAAGGATTTCAACGACCATTCCAAATATGCGGCCAACTACCTTGTCAATCCTTATCCTGCTGATGTCTGGAATCAGGATTATGCCCGTCAGGCCCTCCGTTGGGAAACACGTCTGGAGAAGGCTTTGGAAGGTGAACGTTTCTTCGACCTGGTCCGTTGGGGCATAGTGGAAACAACCATGAACAAGTACATTACCGCGGAGTCAGACAATCGCATTTATTATGCCAATGCGCACTTTACGGGTGGAAAGGATGAGTATTATCCGGTTCCGAACAATCAATACGGATTTTCTGGAGGCAAGTATGTACAGAATCCCGGTTATGCTCCGTTCAACTAATTATATTTTGAAATGAAAACGCAAGGGAGGGGAAACGTTTGTTTCCCCCTCTTCCTTTAAACAATCTTTTATTATGAAACACTTTGCCTATTCTATATTGGGCTGTCTATTGCTTTCTTTGAATGCAGCTTTTGCTCAAAAAACATGGTCGTTTGACGGGCAGGACCCCTTACTTTCCAGTGACGGCAAGTCATTGTTGAATTTGTACACTATAAAGGAAATACCGGAATTTGTTACCGGAGTCGAAGGTAAAGCCCTTCGTACAGACGGGTATTCCACTTGGATGGATACAACCACGGAAGGAGATGTTTCGTCGTTGTCCGGATGGTTTGCTCTGGAATCTTATCCGACGGATACTGCTGCCTTTATGGGAATCAGAGACATGGCAGGAACATCTGTAGCGGTATGTGTAGACCGTTATGGTGAGTTGCTGTTGGGAATGGGGCAGAATGGCTCATACTCTTACTGTTCATTAAAGACAAAAGTCGACCGTTTCAAGTGGCTGCATGTGGTCCTTGACTTAAGTAATGAATCGGTTTGCCTGAATGGGCAGAGGATGAGTGCAGAGGTATGGCCCCGGAACTTGCAAGATGGTGAAATGATACTTCGGGTAGGTAAGGATTTCAGGGAAAAGAAGGTTTGGATGTACGATGTTACGGCTATAAACGGGTTGATTGACGGGATAAGCCTCACTCCCTTTTCCGATGATTCGTCTGCATGGAGAGACGAGATTGCCTTAGGATTGAAGAAGACTCCGGTTTTGGCTATTCCGGAAACCCGTTTTGCGAAGGACTTCAACCGTCCCCGCTATCATCTGTTGCCGGCTGCCAACTGGACGAATGAGACGCATGGTTTACTTCTTTATAAAGGTAAATATCATATATTCAATCAGAAGAATGCTTCTGCAATCTTCCTGGGACAGATAAATTGGGGACATTTCAGCAGTCCCGATATGCTTCATTGGACGGAGGAAAAGCCGGCTTTGACTCCTGATGCTGCTTATGACAAGAATGGAATATGGTCCGGGCATGCTGTTATCAATGATGACGGTATCCCCCAGCTGATATACACAGCCGGTGGAGACAAGATGGGAGTGGGTATTGCTTTTCCAAAAGATACTGCGTTGATAGAATGGGAGAAATATGCGGGTAATCCGGTTATTGCCGAGAAGCCTGCCGGATATACCCGTACGGACATGCGTGACCAGTATGTCTGGAAAGAGGGTGATGTCTGGTATATGATTATCGGTTTCGGCATTGAGCAGACCGATACACCCCACGGGGCTTTGCTGCTTTATAAATCGGCGGACTTGAAGAGATGGGATTTTGTACATTTGCTGTTTGAGGGCAATCCGGAAGTGGATGACTCCGGTATTTTCTGGGAAATGCCGGTCTTTAAGAAGATGGGCGGCAAGTATGTTCTTTTGGTGAATAGGGTTCCTCATAAAGGCATACCTGCGCGTTGCCAGTATTGGATAGGAGATTTCAAGAATGAAAAGTTTATACCGGACAACCCAGTCCCTCAAAATCTGGAGGTCATCAACCGCTTGCTGTCCCCCTCTGTTGTGGAGACTCCGGAAGGGGATGTTGCTGCCATTGCCATTATACCCGATGAAATAGGAGGGGAGGCCACTTATGAACAAGGATGGGCACATCTCTACAGTATGCCCAGAAGATGGCAGCTGAAAGATGGGAAACTATGCCAAACACCCCATCCCGTGATGAAACAATTGCGTGAACAACCGACGGTTTATTCCAGAAAGGCATTGACTGCTGCGAAACCGCACATTGTGAGCAGAAGGGAACATCAGCTTGAAGTCAAGGCGACTTTTTATCCCGGTGACGCAAAACGGTTTGGATTTACATTGTGTAAGAATCCGGATAATAGCGAATATAGCCTGATTTATTATGATGTGGAGAAGGAGGAACTTATTGTGGACCAGACGCATTCTTCCTTGCGTGCACACATTCCTTTGAAGATTCGTAAGGATCATTATCGGTTGGATACTGCTAAACCGGTGGAGATTCGTTTGTTTATTGACGGTTCTGTGGTGGAAGGATTTATTAATGATGAGGATGCATTCACTACAAGAATCTTTCCTCTGAAAGAAAACAGTACGCTATTGGAACTATTCTCTGATGGAAATACAACGGAAGTTGCTGCCGAAGTTTGGAGACTGAAAGATGCAAGGGTAAAGATGAACTTTTAATGAAAATACAGAAAATGAAGATACCTACTATATTGGGTGCACTTTTAGTGGCAGGAACATTGTCTGCCGGTGCACAAATGAATTCAGACAGTTTATACAAAGAGCCTTATCGTCCTCAGTATCATTTCAGTCCGGAGAAGGGATGGATTGGTGACCCCTCGGGATTCATGTACTATCAGGGTAAATATCATATGTACTGGTGGGGCAAAGTCGAATCTACAGATTTGGTACATTACCAACAGATAACCCCTTATGCCATGACCGGAGCGGATGACAATATCAGTTACTTCACCGGTTCTGCAGTCGTAGACAAGAACAACACGGCCGGTTTCGGCAAGGGTGCTTATGTGGCGGCTTACACCGTTTTTGAGAAGGACTCCAAGAAACAAGCGCAGGGCATCTCTTTCAGTCATGACGGAAAGACATTTCATTATTACGAAGGTAACCCGGTTTTGGACCTTTGGAGTACGGAATTCAGGGACCCTACCGTCTTCTGGCACGAGCCGACCCAAAAATGGGTGATGGTTGTAGCCAAGGCCCTGGAGAAGAAAATAAAGTTTTATACCTCTCCTGATTTGAAGAGCTGGACTTGGACCAGTGATTTCGGCCCTGCCGGTGACAGTGAAAAGTCTTGGGAGTGCCCGGATTTATTCCAGTTGCCGGTTGACGGGGATTCTGACAAGAAAAGGTGGGTGATGGTCGTATCTGTAAACTGGGCGCAAGAACAATACTTTATAGGAGACTTCGACGGCACTTCTTTTAAGCTGATGGAGAACCATCCTGCAGAGCCTCTATATGTGGACAAAGGGCTGGACTTTTATGCATCCCGCACATTTCAGGATTTTGACGGAACGTTGGATTCCAAAATTTCGATGGGCTGGGTTGCAACCTGGGACTATGCACCGGTAGCTCCATCGAAGTATGGGAAGGGCTTTTGGTCCATTCCCCGCAACCTGGAACTGAAGACATACAAGGAAGGCGTGAGGCTGGTACAGAAGCCGGTGGAACAGTTGCAAACACTTCGCTATAAGCCTGCATCGGTGAAACGTGCTTTATCGGTGGGGACACAGAGGTTACCCGGCTTTGTTCCCGATGAGAATGTCTACGAACTCGATGCTTCGTTTTCTACTGACGTATCCAACACCTTTGGCTTGAATTTGTGTGTGGGTGAAGGGCGCAAAGTGGTGGTCAGCTATGATACGGATTCACATAATCTGGTGATTGACCGTACCCATTGCTCCGATGTGCAGATTCCTAAATTCAGCCGTATGGCATATACCAGGGTGGAACCGGTAGATAATAAGATACATTTGCATATATTTGTAGACAAATCGAGTATTGAAATCTTTGCCAATGACGGGAAGGATGTATTCACATTATTAACCTATCCGGGCGAGGCTCAAACCGGTATCGAACTTTTTGCGCAGAAGAAGGGGACGAAGATGGAGTTGGATGCCTGGATGCTTAAATCAATATGGAGATGAGGAATTTAATTTGTATTATTTTAGACTGAATGTAACATTTGTAGTATGCTTTGAAACAAAAAAGATAGCCTCCTGCTGCTTGGTGGCGTATCTTTGCATGGTAGAAAAACATAATTAATTTAATACCAACAGAAACATGATTCATTTAAAAGACTTTTGGCGGACAATCAGAAGGATGCTTACCGTATTTATATTAGGAACTACCGTGGCTGTCTTCACATGCCAGGCCATAAATCCTCCTTTCGTGATTAAACATCTGGGTGACGGACAGAGTATCGTCCAAATTGACGAGCAGAAGAAGTTTTTGCTACTGCCGGTGGAAGAGGCTTCTCCGGAGGCAAAATTGTATATGATAGCGGACAATGATGTTGTACGCAGTATGAACGTGCGATTGGCAGTCAATAAGGTTGACTATTTTGTTCCGGTCGATTTGACCGGCTTCGATAATAAACATCTCTCTTTCAACTTCCAGCTTATTCCGGATTCGGCCTTATGCTGGGAAGAAATGAAACTGTCGGATGAATTCGATGTTTCGAACCGGGAGAAGTACCGTCCGGTGTATCATTTCAGCCCGGCTTACGGTTGGATGAATGATCCTAACGGAATGTTCTACAAAGACGGGGTCTACCATTTGTTCTACCAGCATAATCCCTACGGCTCCATGTGGGGGAACATGCATTGGGGACATGCCACCAGTACGGACCTCGTCACTTGGGAGCATCACGGAGATGCCATTTCGCCCGATGCGCTGGGAACAATTTTCAGTGGCTCTTGTGTTGTCGACAAGGATAATACGGCCGGGTTCGGTGCCGGTGCCGTCATTGCCTTCTATACATCGGCAAGCGACCGTCAAGTGCAGAGCATGGCCTATAGTCTTGACAACGGAAAAACCTTCAAGAAGTATGCGCGAAATCCCATCCTGACTTCCACGCAGCGCGACTTCCGTGACCCTAAAGTCATCTGGCACGAAGATACCAAGAAATGGATTATGGTTCTTGCCGTAGGGCAGGAAATGGAGATATACTCTTCTGCCGACCTGAAGAACTGGACGCTGGAGAGCAAATTCGGTGAAGGACAAGGTGCTCACGGCGGAGTCTGGGAGTGTCCCGACCTGCTTGAACTGCCGGTTGAAGGTACGGAACTGAAGAAGTGGGTACTCGTCTGTAACCTCAATCCGGGCGGACCGTTCGGTGGCTCTGCCACACAATATTTCGTGGGGACATTTGACGGAAAGAGATTCGTGAACGAGTCTCCCGCAGTGACGAAATGGATGGACTGGGGAAAAGACCATTATGCAACTGTCACTTGGAGCAATGCTCCTGCAGGACGTGCCATTGCATTGGCATGGATGAGCAACTGGCAATATGCCAACGATGTGCCCACCCGCCAATACCGTAGTGCCAACTCCGTGCCGCGCGACCTTTCGCTCTATACCTCGGAGGGTGAAACCTATGTAAAGGTAACCCCGTCTCCCGAATTGCTGAAACTGAGGGATAAAGGCAGCAAGAAGCGTGCTTTCAAGGTAGACCGCACGTATAATCTGGACAAACTGCTGAATGACAATTCCGGAACGTATGAAATCGAAATGACCATCAAGAACAAGGATGCGGATGTGATAGGATTCCAGCTCTTTAACTCGAAAGGCGAGGAGGTGGAGATGTACTATAACCTGGCGGAAAAGACGTTCACCATGGACCGTACCAAGAGTGGCGAGGTGACGTTCAGCAAGGACTTCCCTGCAGTGACCGTGGCTCCTGTCGAGGGTGGCAATGAAATGAAACTCCGCTTGTTCGTAGACAAGTCGAGCATTGAAGCGTTTGGCAACGACGGACGTTTTGCCATGACAAATCTTGTATTCCCGTCGGAACCTTACAACCGCATCAGTTTCTATGCTAAAGGTGGAAGCTGCAATGTCACCTCGTTTACTGTGTACAAACTCGGATTAAAATAACAGATAATAATCTTCAGCATGGAAAATACTAAGAATTCTTCCTTGGCAAAGCTCTTTCCGGTCATGCTTTGTTTCTTCGCCATGGGCTTTGTGGATTTGGTGGGCATCGCCTCCAACTACGTGAAGGCCGACTTGAACCTGACCGACTCGCAAGCCAACATATTCCCGTCTCTGGTGTTCTTCTGGTTCCTCATCTTCTCCGTACCTACGGGTATGCTGATGAACCGCATCGGACGCAAGAAGACGGTGCTTCTCAGCCTTGTCATCACGTTTGCCTCTTTGCTTCTCCCGGTTTTCGGAGACGGTTACGTGCTGATGCTGCTCTCGTTCTCATTGCTGGGCATCGGCAATGCGCTGATGCAAACGTCGCTCAACCCGCTGCTTTCCAATATCGTAAGCGGCGAGCGGCTGGCAAGTTCGCTCACCTTCGGACAGTTTGTAAAAGCCATTGCTTCGTTTCTGGCTCCATACATCGCCATGTGGGGAGCTACGCAGGCCATTCCGTCTCTGGGCATGGGCTGGAGGGTGCTGTTCCCGGTCTATATGGTCATTGCGGTGATTGCCATTCTCTGGCTGAGCGGTACTTCCATCCGCGAGGAAAAGGAAGAGGGACGCCCTTCCACCTTCGGGGAGTGCCTCGCCCTGCTGGGCAAGCCGTTTATCTTTCTCTGCTTCCTGGGCATCATGTGCCATGTGGGCATTGATGTAGGTACGAATACCACAGCGCCCAAAATCCTGATGGAGCGTCTGGGCATGACGCTGGCCGATGCCGGCTTTGCCACCAGCCTTTACTTCATTTTCCGCACGGCGGGTTGCTTTCTCGGCGCCTTCATTCTTCAGAAGATGGCTCCCCGAACCTTCTTCGGCATCAGCGTGTTATGTATGTTGGCTGCGATGGTAGGGTTGTTCGTTTTCCATGAAAAGACAATGATATACATTTGCATTGCCCTTATCGGTTTCGGCAATTCGAACATCTTTCCGGTTATCTTCTCTCAGGCGTTGTTTGCTATGCCACAAAAGAAGAACGAGGTTTCCGGTTTGATGATTATGGGGCTCTTCGGCGGTACGGTATTTCCGATAGCAATGGGCTTGGCAAGTGATGCTGTAGGACAAAGCGGTGCCGTGGCTGTGATGACGGTAGGGGTAGTGTACTTGTTCTTCTATATGCTGCGTATGAAGCGGTAATCTTTGTTCGCAGGCTGCGGACACATATCCCAAGGCTGCGGATATCTGTCCCAAGGTTGCGGATGTCTATCCCAAGCCTTGGGATAGAGATAATCCTTAGTTCTTAGAGACTTTTTAATAGATAATTGGCAACTTTTCATTCTATAGTTAGGAACTTTTTTATTAGGTTTGCAGCGGGTAGGACATTGAGTTTGCCGTGAATAAAATATATCATTCATTAAACAATATAATATTATGAATAAGATAATAGTAGGTATGGGCGAGGCTCTGTGGGACTGCCTCCCCGAAGGAAAGAAGATAGGCGGTGCTCCGGCAAACTTTGCTTACCATGCATCGCAGTTTGGTTTCGACAGCCGTGTGGTCAGTGCCGTAGGTGCCGATGCGGATGGGGACGAGATTCTGGATGTGTTCGCCCGGAAGGGGCTGCGCACGCAGATTGAGCGCGTGCCTTACCCCACGGGAACGGTGCAGGTGACGCTCGATGCCGTGGGCGTGCCGTGCTATGAGATAAAAGAAGGCGTGGCCTGGGACAACATTCCCTTTACCGACGAACTGAAGCGTCTGGCACTGAACACGCGTGCCGTATGTTTCGGCTCTTTGGCGCAACGCAGTGAAACAAGCCGCATCACCATCAACCGTTTTCTCGACACGATGCCCGATGCGGAGGGGCAACTGAAGATATTCGACATCAATCTCCGCCAAGGGTTCTATACCAAAGAGATACTCTGCGAATCCATGCGCCGCTGCAACATCCTCAAGATAAACGATGAGGAGCTGGTGACCATCAGTCGTATTTTCGGCTACCCGGGCATCGACTTGCAGGACAAATGCTGGATTCTGCTGGCCAAGTATAACCTGAAGATGCTTATCTTGACTTGTGGAACGAACGGCAGCTATGTGTTCACTCCGGGAGTGGTTTCCTTCCAGGAGACGCCCAAGGTACCGGTGGCGGACACCGTTGGAGCCGGTGACTCGTTCACGGCAGCCTTCACCGCTGCCATTCTCAGCGGGAAGCAGGTGCCCGATGCCCATAAACTGGCGGTGGAAGTCTCTGCCTATGTATGTACCCAGAGCGGTGCCATGCCGGAATTGCCGGTGGCCTTGAAAGAAAGGCTGGCATAGATTTTTCTTATTCTTTTCACATTTTTCGTTATCTTTGCTCATCTGCAATCTTAAATCAGAGGAAAGTGAAGATGAGACAGCATAACCTTCGGATTTTATTCTTTTTGCTCGTGCTTTGGGGAGTGGCGGTTGCCTGCTCCCGGCGCGAGGCACGTTTCCGTATCGGCGTTTCCCAATGTAGCGAGGATGAATGGCGGCGCCAGATGAACAGTGAGATACTCCGTGAAGCCCATTTCTACGAGGATGTGGAGGTGGACATCCGTACTGCCGTCGACGATAATGACCGTCAGGCAAAAGACATTCGTGAGCTGATAGCCGAAGGGGTGGATCTGCTGATTGTGGCCCCTAATGAAGCCACTCCGATAACTCCGGTTGTGGAGGAGGCATACAACCGGGGCATTCCGGTGATTGTAGTGGACCGTAAAATCCTTTCGGACAAATACACGGCCTACGTCGGTGCAGACAACTACGAGATAGGGAAAGCTGTGGGAGAGTATGTGGCCAATGTGCTGCATGGGCAGGGAGATGTGGTGGAAATCTCAGGTTTGGTGGGCTCCACACCTGCCGTAGACCGTCATCAAGGATTTGTGAAGGCTATATCCGCTTATCCCGGTATCCGGTTGCTGGCCGTTGAAGACGGTGCCTGGCTGCAACTTAAGGCCGAAGAAAAAATGGATATCCTGCTAGACCGTTTCCCTCATATCGACCTGGTGTATGCACAGAATGACCGCATGGCGGCAGGGGCCTATGCTGCCGTTGCTAGCAAGGGACGGGAGAAAGAAATGCGGTTCATCGGCATAGACGCCCTGCCCGGCAAAGACTACGGAGTGGAGAAAGTGCTTGCCGGCGAACTGGATGCCACGTTTATATATCCTACCGGTGGCGACCGTGTGATGCAGATTGCCATGGATATCCTGAACAAGCGTGATTTTCCCCGTGAAACTATCCTGGGTACTTCCGTCGTCAATCGCGACAATGCTCTCATCATGAAGATGCAGACCGCTCATATCGGCACCCTGGATGGAAAGATAGAAACCCTGAACGGAAAGATAAACCAGTATTTGGTCCGCTATGCCACACAGCAGGTTGTCTTGTACGGCAGTCTGTCCGCCTTGTTGTTGCTGGTCGGCTTGTTGGTGGCTGTCTACCTCTCCTTGCGTGCCAAGAATCGGTTGAACCGTGAGCTGTCCATGCAGAAAAAGAAACTGGAGGAACAGAAAACACAGTTGATACAGCAGAAGGAACAGCTGGAAGTGCAGAAGTCGCAGTTGGAACAGCTTTCTCATGAATTGGAGGAGGCTACGCATGCCAAGTTGGTGTTCTTCACGAATATTTCGCACGATTTCCGTACTCCGCTGACGCTGATAGCCGATCCTATAGAGCAGCTTCTTGCAAACCGCACTATCGACGGACAGCCGCGCCAGCTCCTCGAACTGATGAAAAAGAATGTGCATATCCTGCTTCGCCTGGTTAACCAGATACTTGATTTCCGGAAGGTGGAGAACGGGCGCATGGAGCTTCATCTCGAACCTTTTGATTTACTCGACAGCTTCCGGGGCTGGAACGATTCTTTCCGCATGGCGTTGCTGAAGAAACATATTGCTTTCAGCTTTGAGGCATCTCCCGATGCGGACTTCCGGATGATGGCGGATGCGGAGAAGATGGAGCGCATTTACTTCAATCTCTTCTCCAATGCCGTGAAGTATACGCCGGAGAACGGGAAAATCGCCCTACGCTTGTTAAAGGCGGAACAGAACTATACTCTGTCCGTCTTCAATTCCGGCAGTTACATTTCTACAACCGATGTGGAAGCCATCTTCGAGCGTTTCTATCAAGTAAACGGGCATCAGGCCGGTACCGGTATCGGACTGGCGCTGGTACGTGCCTTTGTGGAGATGCATGGCGGCAACATCACGGCACGCAGCGATGAGAAAGGTACTACCTTTACCGTTACTTTTCCACAGCAGGATGTTTCGCAGTATCGCCCCACTATAGTGACGTTGCCTGTCGAAGGGGAGGAAGTGTCGTCTACCCTGATAGATATGGAAGTGAAGGCAGGCGAAGAGGTGGTTGAGGCCGATTGTCCTACTGTGCTGGTAATTGACGATAATTCGGATATACGCAGCTATGTGAAGTCGCTGTTGTCGAACGAATTCCGCGTACTGGATGCAGCGGACGGGTCAGAGGGTATCCGGCTGGCCATGAGGTATGTGCCGGATGTGATTGTCTCGGATGTAATGATGCCTGGTATGGATGGTGTGGAATGTTGCCGCCGCTTGAAGGGAGAGTTGCAGACATGCCATATCCCGGTGATTCTGCTGACGGCCTGCTCGCTGGACGAGCAGCGTATCCAAGGCTATGATGGCGGTGCCGATTCTTATATTTCCAAGCCGTTCAATTCGCAGTTGCTCTTGTCGCGTGTCCGCAATCTCATTGCAAACCGTCGTCAGTTGAGGCAGTTTTTCGGAGATAACCAGACTATTGAGAAGGAAACCATCAGTGACTTGGATAAGGACTTCGTCTCCCGCTTCAAATCGCTTGTCGGGGAGAGGATGAAAGATGCGGAACTCAATGTGGAGGACTTGGGACGGAATATGGGTATGAGCCGTGTGCAGCTTTACCGTAAGCTGAAATCGCTGACCAACTATTCGCCGAATGAGCTGCTGCGCCAGATGAGGTTGAAAAAGGCTGCCTCACTGCTTGCTTCCTCTGACATGACGGTAGCGGAGATTGCTTATGAAGTGGGCTTTTCGTCACCTTCCTATTTCACGAAATGCTATAAGGAACAGTTTGGGGAGAGTCCTACCGGGTTCCTGAAAAGAAGAGGCTAATGAAACGGATTGTATTCTCCGTTTGACTCCCGAAAATAAATCGGGCAGGAAACGCTGTCGTGCGATTCCCACCCGATACACATGTTTGTTTTTACTTCTGTTCAGACGATACCAAAGTTTATTTCAGTATTTGAGGCAGGTTCTCTCTTCCCCAGAAGTAGTAGACGCAGATTCCGATCCAGCTGGTAAGCAGGAGGATAATCGCAACTAATAGTTTCTTCACGCCGTCTACCGGCCACTTCATGATTTCAAGTACGGCTTTGACACACAGAACCACGCCGATAACCCAAATGATAAATCCAATCATAACCTGTGATATTTAGTATTGTTGATTAAAAAACAAATAGAGACTGCGCCTTATTCAGGAGCAGCCTCTATTCTTTATTTAGTAATCGGAATTACTCTGTAACTTCAGCGCCCCAATTCTCTTTGGAAAGACGCTTGTAGCTGTTGTAACGCCATTTAGCGTTTTCTTCAGCTGCCTTGAACAGCTCGTCGGCTTCCTGCGGATATTGTTTCATTACGGATGCGTAACGAACTTCGCCTTTCAAGAAGTCTTGGAATCCGCTCCAATCCGGTTCCTTGCTATCCAGCGTGAACGGATTCTTGCCTTCGGCTTCCAAAGCCGGGTTGTAACGCCACAAGTGCCAGTAACCACACTTGACAGCCTTTTCTTCCTCTGCCTCTTGCCCATACCTGCCTTCAAACCGTGGTTGATACACGGAGCGTAAGCGATGATGAGTGACGGGCCGGGATATGCTTCTGCCTCACGGATAGCCTTCAGGGTTTGAGCCTGGTCGGCACCCATGGCGATTTGAGCAACGTATACATAACCGTAAGTAGTAGCCATCAGACCGAGGTCTTTCTTGCGTACACGCTTGCCGGCAGCGGCAAACTTGGCGATAGCGCCTACCGGGGTAGCCTTGGAAGACTGACCGCCTGTGTTGGAGTAAACCTCAGTATCCAGTACGAGGATGTTGACATCCTTACCGCTTGCGATTACATGGTCGAGACCACCGTAACCGATGTCGTAAGAGGCACCGTCGCCACCGATAATCCACTGGCTGCGTTTTACCAGGTATTGAGACAGACTGGCGATAGTCTTGCAGCTGTCGCACTTGTCTTTGGCAGCTTCTACCATCGGAATAATCTTTTCAGCCAGTTCCTTGCTCTTGTCTGCATCGTACATGTTTTCAATCCAAGCCTGGAATACTTCTTTGTATTCGGCCGGAGTTCCTTCTGCTGCGATGGCATCTTCCATAGCCTTCACGATACGTGCGCGCATCTTTTCGTTGGCAAGCTCCATACCCAGACCGAATTCGCAGAAGTCCTCGAACAATGAGTTTGCCCAAGCAGGACCGTGACCTTTTTCGTTCTTGGTATAAGGAGTAGAAGGTACTGAACCGGAGTAGATGGAAGAACATCCTGTTGCGTTGGCTACCATTTCGCGGTCACCGAACAACTGGGAAATCAGCTTCACATACGGAGTTTCACCACAACCGGAGCAAGCACCTGAGAACTCGAACAACGGAGTGGCGAACTGAGAGTTCTTCACGTTGGCCTTGATGTCAACCAAGTGTTGTTTGCTCTTCACGTTTTCAGCACAGTAAGTCCAGTTGGCAGCTTCCGGCAATTGGCTTTCGAGGTGCTTCATAGTCAGAGCCTTGCCACCCTTCTTCGGGTTGCCCGGACAGACATCGGCACAGTTGCCGCAACCCAGACAGTCGAGAACGTCTACCTGAATACGGAATGTCATGCCGTCGAATGCTTTACCTACAGCCTTCAGTTGAGTGAAGTTGGCACCCTTCTGCTCTTCAGCATCGAGTACGAACGGACGGATGGAAGCGTGAGGACAAACGTAAGCACACTTGTTACACTGGATACAGTTCTCAGCGTTCCATTCGGGAACGAATGCGGCTACACCACGTTTCTCATATTTGGCAGTGCCTTGTTCCCAAGTACCGTCTTCAATACCCTTGAAAGCGGATACCGGCAATAAGTCACCGTCTTGTGCGTTGATAGGACGAACCACTTCGTTGATGAATGCAGGATCGTTGTTTTCAGCCTTGGCGTCGTCTGCCAGATTGGCCCAAGCCGGGTCAACGGTCAGTTGCTTGTATTCGCCGCCACGGTCAACTGCTGCGTAGTTCTTGTTGACAACGTCTTCACCCTTCTTGCCGTAAGACTTAACGATGAATTTCTTCATCTGTTCTACAGCCAGGTCAACCGGAATAACGCCGGTGATACGGAAGAATGCGGATTGCAGGATGGTGTTGGTACGGTTGCCCAAACCGATTTCTTGTGCAATCTGAGTAGCGTTGATATAGTAAACAGTGATATTGTTCTGTGCAAAGTACTTCTTCACCTTGTTGGGCAGGTTCTTGGCAAGCTCTTCGCCTTCCCAGATGGTGTTCAGCAAGAAAGAGCCGTTCTTACGCAAGCCGCGGGTTACGTCGTACATGTGCAGGTAAGCTTGAACGTGGCAAGCCACGAAGTTAGGCGTGTTTACCAGGTATGTAGAGCGGATAGGAGTATCACCGAAACGCAGGTGCGAGCAGGTGAAACCGCCTGATTTCTTGGAGTCGTAAGAGAAATAAGCCTGGCAGTGCTTGTCGGTATTGTCACCGATAATCTTCACAGAGTTCTTGTTGGCACCTACTGTACCGTCAGCGCCCAAACCGTAGAATTTGGCTTCGAACATGCCTTCGCCGCCCAATGCGATTTCTTCTTCCTGGGGCAGAGAAGTGAAGGTAACGTCGTCTACGATACCGATAGTGAAGTGGTTCTTCGGCATCGGCATAGCCAGGTTCTTGTAAACGGCGAGGATTTGCGCGGGAGTAGTGTCCTTGGATCCCAAACCGTAACGGCCGCCTACGATAACCGGAGCATTCTCTGCACCGTAGAAGCAGTCTTTTACGTCGAGGTACAACGGTTCGCCGTTAGCACCCGGTTCTTTCGTACGGTCCAGTACGGCAATCTTCTTGGCAGTCTTGGGAACGGCGGCAAGGAAGTGCTTGGCAGAGAACGGACGATACAAGTGAACGGCAACCAAACCAACCTTTTCGCCATTGGCAACGAGGTGGTCGATAGCTTCGCGGGCAGCTTCCGTTACAGAACCCATGGCGATGATAACGCGTTCTGCATCTTCTGCACCGTAGTAATCGAACAAACCATACTTGCGGCCTGTGATTTTGGAAATCTCGTTCATGTATTCCTCAACGATAGCCGGAACTGCTTCATAGTAGTTGTTGCAAGATTCACGGTGTTGGAAGAAGTGGTCAGGATTTTCGGCCATACCACGGGCAACCGGGTTCATCGGGTTCAATGCACGTGCGCGGAATTCAGCCAAAGCTTCCTGGTCGATAAGCGGAGCGAGGTCTTCGTTCTCCAACATTTCAATCTTCTGGATTTCGTGAGAAGTACGGAAGCCGTCGAAGAAGTTCATAAACGGAACACGGGCCTTGATGGTGGCTAGGTGGGCAACACCTGCCAAGTCCATAACTTCTTGTACAGAACCTTCGGCCAACATGGCAAAACCAGTCTGGCGTGCAGACATAACGTCCTGGTGGTCACCGAAGATACACAGTGCATGGCTTGCCAATGTACGTGCTGATACGTGGAATACACAAGGCAGGAATTCACCGGCAATCTTGTACATGTTCGGGATCATCAGCAACAGACCTTGTGAAGCTGTGTAAGTAGTAGTCAGCGCACCGGCTTGCAGAGAGCCGTGGACGGCACCTGCAGCACCACCTTCTGACTGCATTTCCTGTACCAATACTGTTTCGCCGAAGATGTTCTTGCGACCTGCGGCAGCCCATTCGTCTACGTATTCAGCCATCGTAGAAGAGGGGGTGATGGGGTAGATGGCAGCTACTTCGGAGAACATATACGAGATATGCGCAGCAGCCTGGTTACCATCACAAGTAATGAATT
>OFFN01001121.1_pt1 | contig 15294 bp, 20 predicted proteins | sample 1521381 | NCBI WGS metagenome assembly OFFN01 (sample SAMEA3504112, study PRJEB24116) | mouse gut metagenome | biome: mouse gut; feature: mouse-associated habitat; material: faeces | place: Denmark | collected 2011 | reverse complement strand
AGAAACAACTGGTTGCAGCTTAGCTTTACTGAGCTTCGTAGCCTATCAAGTAAATTTTTTCACCAGATTTATTCAATATCATTTTTAGATGCTGTTTTCCTTTCTTAGTCGAGCTCTCCTTAATTAAGGTATAGCACACTGAGAAAGGGCTTTCAAGAAACTTGTAGTTATTTGATTCGTCACTTTCCGCTACGGATTGCGTTTTAGTTCGTTTGGCACTATATTGGCGATATATTTATCTTATATATCTTGAATATATATATTTTTTTAATGTTTACACTTGCTGCATTCGTCTGATATATTTCACAAAACTCTTTCGACATCTCAGATCCAACGATCATTGCTTTTATCGCATTATAAATGTTAATCATAGAATGAAGCCTTCCAATTTTATAATGTTAACCAGTTTTTTCCTGAAAAAATACCGGCAGCCTGCCTATGCAGCCACTGCCGGTTTTCATATCTCTGTCTTCCCTGGTTTTATACCAGGTGAAGGCAGTACTGGTTTTTCTTTCCTTTTTTCAGGATCACGCAGTCATCTGCATACATGTCATCTGCGCCTACAATGTGCATGGGATCTGTGACCTTGACGCCGTTGATGGCAATGGAATTGCATTTGGTCCATTCCCTGGCTTCGCGCTTTGACTTGGCAATGCCTGTCTGCACCAGCACATCTTCCAGGGGGAGATTCGCAGCAATCTCCATTTTTTCCATGGGTGCCACTGCCTGATGACGCTGTTTGGGTGTCAGTTCCTGAAGTCTGCCCCGGAACAGAGCTTCCGTGATGGCCAGCGCGGTATCCAGCGCCTCCTGGCCGTGCAGATCGCGTACCACTTCCGCTGCCAGGGCTTTCTGTGCCGGACGCAGATGCGGAGCCTCGGCCTGCTGTTTTTCCAGATCGTCGATTTCTTCCGGGGTCAGGAAGGTGAGTTTCTTCAGATACTCGCCCACTTTGGCATCCTCTGTATTGAACAGGAACTGGTACAGATCATAGGGACTGGTCTTTTCGGGATCCAGCCAGACTGTTCCGGACTCGGATTTTCCGAACTTGGTTCCGTCTGCTTTGGTGATCAGCGGCATGGTGAGGCCGTAAGCTTTTACATCAGCACCTTTTTTCTTCCGGATCAGCTCCAGGCCGGAGGTGATGTTGCCCCACTGGTCCTGTCCGCCGATCTGCATCTGGCAGTTGTATTCCTCCAGCAGGTGCAGGAAGTCCAGGGACTGCAGGATCATGTAGGAAAACTCCGTGTAGGAGATGCCGGACTCCAGTCTCTTTTTGACGGTTTCCTTGTTCAGCATATAGGTTACATTGAAGAATTTCCCGTAGTCCCGGAGGAAATCAATGATGGACAGGTCTTTGGTCCAGTCCAGGTTGTTGACCATCTGGAAACCGAACAGATCGCTGATCTGCCGGTGCAGGGCTTCGTAGTTGTGTGCAAGGACCTCCGGTGTCAGCATGCTTCGTTCACCTGTAGCCTTAGGATCGCCAATGAATCCTGTCGCACCGCCAACGAGCATGATGGGATGATGACCGTGTTTTTGCAGACGTTTGGCCATCAGGAGGCTGGAATAGTGCCCGATGTGCAGGGAATCGGCCGTGGGATCTGTACCAATATAAAATGTCAGTTCCCCGTTGTTGATTTCATTTTCGAGATCGGGGCTGGTCACGTCGTTGACGAGACCGCGCCATTGCAGTTCTTCAAATAATTCCATATGATTTCTCCTCCTGATTCTGACGGGATCTTTCGACAGCTGCACCGGGTATAAAAAAAGCGTCCTGTCAAAGGACGCTTGCGCGCGGTACCACCTTCGTTCATGGAGTCTGTCCATGCCCTCTGCCTGTAACGCCGGCCAGGCGTCCCTCGGGGATGCTCCCGGGTGTATTCGCCGGTGGAATCCGCAGCGTTGCACCAAACCGCCGCTCTCTTCAGGTATTCCGCTCCGGGTACTGATCCCGTTCTTCGCTATGCAACGATAGTACCGTCTGGCTCTTTCTGTTGTCAACCACTAAAATGGGATCATGAATGATGACGAAATCAGAGAAGTGGAACACGAAGCAGACAGGCTGCATTTTAAATCAGCACTGCAACTATTGCAGAAAACCAGGAGAACGGAGACGGATGATACAGATTGGCACCGTCTGATGGCCAGGATACTGCGCGGGCTGTCAGACAGCCGGGCTGCACTGGATCATGCCCGAAACGCCGGTACTGCACCCAGGGCGCAACTGGAATTGGCGAAATGTCTGTTTGCCGCCGGACAGACCGAGGAAGCCGGGCAACGACTGACAGCTATTTGTACTGATTCCAGTGATCTGGCTGCCTGTCTGTCGCTGGCTGCCTGGTGCGCAGAAATGGGAGAAGTGACCAGAGCCCGGAACATCCTGCAGTCTTCTTCTCTTCATCAGCTTCCTCCTGGAGGACTGCGGATGGACTGGCTGATCCTGACTGCCGATCTGGCTTCGTTTGAAGAGAATATGGATACAGCTTTCAGGTTTTACAGGCAGGCGCTGCATGAAACAGAATCCTGTATCCCTTCAAACTGGCAGCCGCTGCGTCGAATGCTGATCCTTCATAATATGGCAGATTCGCTGGAGCAGATGGAGAGGCCGGATCAGGCCATGCACCTTTACAGACAGGCGCTGCGTGAAATGAAGCAGCAGCACAGAACAGATGGAACCGTGACCGATCTGTCAGGATACGAAGCAGAGCTTTTACTGTCCGTTGCCAACTGTCTTGGCAATATGGAAGAGTACGAAACTGCACATGGGTTTCTGAACAAGGCGGATCGCCTGCTGGCTGGTGATCCGCCCAGACAGAAATCCTACTTTCACGCGAGAAGACTGTACATTGGTGGCCTGCTCGCCCTGAATGAAAGCAGAAACACCGAGGCTGCACACCTGTTTGAACAGGCCATGACAGTTCAGAAAAAACTGTGTCTTTCCGGTCAGGACAAACCGGAACATGCAGCACGGACCGCGTATTATCTTGCTTCAGTCCTTCCGGATACAGAAACCGGGAGAAAACTCGCATTATACGAGGAAGCCTGGCCTGTTTTCGAACAGATGCAGGAGAAGGAACCTGCCTTCTATCTGTCTGCAAGGGCAGAGATGGAAAACGAACGCGGCCGGCTGAGCAGTGACAGATCCCTGGGAATCCGTCATTACAGATACTCTGTGGCTCTTTACAATCAGGTACTCGCCCTGCACCCGGAAGATTCCCTGGCACGAGAGTCCAGGCTGGCCGCCAGAGTCAATCTGTATCTGCTGTCTCCGTGTCAGGACCTTGAAAACTGCATCCGACAGGAGCTGACTGCTCTGCAAAAACAATCCGGTTCTCTGTTTCTGGATACGGTTTCGGCATATCTCCTGCACAGCGGAGAATGTTCACCGGCATTCCATGAGTGGCTGACACAATTCCGCCAGACACTTCCTTCACCCTACGACGCTTAGGAACACGCTATCAGAATTCACTGTAAACAAACAGTCATTCGCAGTATGACTGGATCATGCACCAAAGCAGGCGATCCATAATGACACTGCAGCTGCTGCCACAGCAAGCCAGGGGGCGGTCAGATCGAAGATCCGGCCTGCTTTCGCAGAAGATACAAGATGTTGAGGCTGTGAGCAGCCTGCAGCTGCCGGATATGTTCTAAATTCCTGTACTTTCAGTCCATCGTTCATTATGTGGTACCTGCCTTTCCTGATGAAAACAGAGCGTGATTGTATTACTTATTTTGATGCTTCATATGTTGATTTTGTATCTATCCATTCACGGTCTGTTTACGATGTCAGTATAAACTCTAAATCTCAGATTGTAAACAGAAAGTTGTCCTGATATAATTCAGTCATGGAAAACAAACAGCTGAAGGACAACATCGTCGGGGAAAGAATCCAGTCGCTGCGCAAAGAACGCGGCATGTCACTGGACTCCCTGGGAAAGGAACTGGGGGTCTCGAAGGCCTACATTTCCTATATCGAACGCGGTGAACGGCAGCCCGGGCGCAATATTCTCGTACGGCTTGCCGATTTCTTCAACACCGACATTGACTGGATGATGGGACGCTCGGATATTCGCAGCAGTTCAGAAGAATTTGCGATTCCCAGGCTGCAGCCGATTCCTGTGTATTCCTGCATCTCCTGCGGAACCGGCCTCTGGGTGAATGAGCAGCCGGAAGCCTATACAGGCGCTCCCGACTGGATGCTCCGCCCATCCAAGGATTACTTCGCCAATCCTGCCGAAGGAAACTCCATGTACCCGACCATTGAAAATGGAGACTGCATCATCTTTGAACAGACGGAAAATGTACGCTATGGCCAGATTGGCGCCTTCAGTCTGAACGGTTCGTATTACTGCAAACGACTCGAAAAGAAACCTGACGGCTCATTCTGGCTTATGTCAGACAATGAAGACTATGACCCCATCCCCATTACCGGAGATGATGAATTCCGCATCCTTGGCGCCTACAGGCTTCGGATCACCCGCAAAGGATCCTGATAGATTTCCCCTGCCGACCGGCTTTGGCCGGTCTTTTTCAATGCCGATCATGAAGCAATCTTATCTCACTTACTGGCACGATTGTTGCCATATATCAGCAGTTTTCCTGACTATCTCAGAGAGCCCCGCAGCCGAGTCCTGATTTCAGGCAGTTTGAGATTCCCTGTGCCTGACTCGCAGACTTGTCCATTGCTCTGAGAATAAAAAAACGGTCTGCAGGCGGGTACAGCATTCTGTCCCCGGTCGGCAAACCGTTCAACATTCAGATATTTTCTCTACTTCGCAACAATATTCACAACTCTGCCCTTGATGACAATGACTTTTTTGACATCCTTGCCCTCAAGGTGTTTCTGTACAGAACCCAGAGAAAGGGCTGTTTCCTCCAGTGCCTTGTCATCCGTGCCTGCTGCAGCTTCAAATCTGCCGCGGACTTTTCCGTTGACCTGCACAACGATGGTGTTGACTGCCTCCACCAGTTTGGATTCATCCCATTCAGGCCAGGACGTGTAGGCGATGGACTCGCTGTTGTGGAACACTTCTTCCCAGAGCTCTTCTCCCAGGTGCGGTGCAAAGGGGTACAGAAGTTTGACGAATCCTTCTGCATACTCAACCGGCATGGATTTGTGTTTGTAGACTTCGTTCATGAAAATCTGCATGGCGCTGACAGCCGTGTTGAAGTTCAGAGTATCAATGTCCTTTGTCACTTTCTTCACCGTCTGGTTGTAGACTTTGTCCAGTGCATGGTCATTGGTTTCCGTGATTTCCACTGCACCATGATAGGCACGCCATACCCGCTCCAGCCATTTCCTGGTTCCGTCGAGGCCTCTGGCACTCCATGGCAGACCCGCTTCCAAAGGACCCATGAACATTTCATATACCCGCAGTGCGTCTGCACCATGGGACTCAATGATCTCATCCGGATTTACCACATTTCCACGGGATTTGGACATTTTTTCACCGTTCTCCCCCAGGATCATGCCCTGGTGGAACAGCTTCTGGAAGGGTTCCTTCGTGGGGACGACGCCACGGTCATACAGGACCTTGTGCCAGAACCGGCTGTAAAGCAGATGCAGAACGGCATGTTCCGCTCCACCGACATACAGATCCACAGGAAGCCAGTGTTCCAGCAGCTTTTTGTCAGCCAGGTTGTCCTGGTTTTTGGGATCGATATACCGCAGGTAATACCAGCAGGATCCGGCCCACTGGGGCATGGTGTTCGTTTCTCTAGTTCCTTTGACACCGTCAATTTCCACATTCAGGAAATCCGGCACATTGGCCAGAGGGGACTCGCCATTGTCCGCCGGCTGGAAATTGTCTGTCGCCGGCAGTTCCAGCGGCAGGTCTTTTATATCCACGGTACGGGTGGTCCCATCTTCCATGTGGATGATGGGAATCGGTTCCCCCCAGTACCGCTGCCGGGAAAACAGCCAGTCACGGAGTTTGTAGGTGGTTTTGGCTTCGCCAACGCCTTTTTCCTCCAGCCAGGCAATCATTTTTGCAATGGCTTCCTCTTTGCCCAGACCATTGAGCCATTCGGAGTTGATGTGAACCCCGTCTTCTGTCCAGGCTTCTTCTTCAATGTTTCCGCCTTCCAGCACCGGTATGATTTCCAGGCCGAACTTCCTGGCAAATTCATAGTCCCGGGTGTCATGTGCCGGAACAGCCATGATTGCACCTGTGCCATAACTTGCGAGAACATAATCAGAGATCCAGATGGGGATTTTTTTCCCGTTGACCGGATTTACGGCATAGGCGCCGGTGAAGACACCTGTCTTTTCCTTGTTCAGTTCCGTGCGTTCCAGATCGGATTTGGTTGCACAGGCTTTCTTGTAGGCTTCTACCGCTTCTTTCTGCTCCGGTGTGGTGATTTCATCCACAAAGGGATGTTCAGGGGCCAGAACACAATAGGTTGCGCCAAACAGTGTGTCACAGCGGGTGGTGAATACTGTGAACTCCCTGTCATGACCATCAATTCCAAAGACCACATTGGCACCATTTGACTTGCCGATCCAGTTGCGCTGCATCTCCTTGGTGGACTCAGGCCAGTCGACATCATCCAGGTCCTTCAGCAGCCGCTCTGCATACTCTGTGATTTTCAGCACCCACTGCCGCATGGGTTTCCGGACAACGGGGTATCCGCCACGTTCCGATTTGCCGTCAATGACTTCTTCATTGGCGAGCACGCACTTCAGTTCGGGACACCAGTTAACCGGGATTTCATCGATGTAGGCAAGTCCCTGTTCGTACAGCTGAAGGAAGATCCACTGCGTCCATTTGTAGTAGTCAGGATCGCTGGTCGCTATTTCTCTGTCCCAGTCGTAGCTGAACCCAAGAGCCTGGATCTGATCTCTGAAATGGTCAATGTTTTTCTTTGTGAACTCTGAGGGGTGATTCCCTGTCTGGATGGCATACTGTTCAGCAGGCAGTCCGAAGGAATCAAAGCCCATGGGATGCAGCACGTTGTATCCGTCCATGCGCTTTTTGCGGGCGATAATGTCTGTTGCTGTATATCCCTCGGGGTGGCCAACATGCAGGCCATTGCCGCTTGGGTATGGGAACATGTCCAGGACATAGTATTTGGGTTTGGAGAAGTCGGAGGTATCTGTGGCAAAGGTTTTTTCCTTCAGCCACCGGTCCTGCCACTTCTTTTCAATGCTTTTGTGATCGTACATCTGATCGTTCTCCTTCCATGCCGGATCCGGGCTCAACCGGTTTGAAACGATGCCGCATCAACGGTGCAGACAAAGAAAAAGCGCCCTGTCAAAGGACGCTTGAATGCGCGGTGCCACCTTCGTTCCCTGCCTTGTCTGCAGGACGCTTGTCCGTAACGCTGAACTGCGGGTCCATGACCAGCTCCGCGGCCAGTTCACGGTCCGAACCTGCCAGGCTCGCACCAGCCGCCTGTTCTCTCCATCTGTCGGGATCCGTTACTATTCCGTTTCAATGCTTTTTCAACATATCAGACAACCGGCAGGAAATCAATCCTGTTTTTTCAGATTGCGGATCTGTCGACTGCGTTCAACTGCCTGTCCGCTGGTTTCCATCAATGCCAGTCAGGTTCTTCTGTATTCAGTCCCAGTGGACTGCAGATATTCCGGTGAAATCCATGAACAGAACCAGCGTCCCGTATTTTCCTGTACACCGTATGGCTGTATCCTGATATTCCAGCTCAACGGTATCCTCCTGTATCTGAACCTGGCGCAGGGATTCCGGCTGTTTTCGATCGCAGAGCTTCATCGTCTGACCTTCATGCCAGAACGCCTTGGCCTGATCAATCACAGAGAGTTCCCAGACACTTCGGTCCTGTGCACGTTTGAGCCAGATCCAGGCATCCATACGGGCAGTGCAGGCCGCACAGACAGCGGCAGTGAACATCAGACACAGAAGTGCAGGCACGAGCGAGAACCCGTTAGCGGATCTGTGTCCGCCCTTTTTCTGTTTCCAGCCACACTGTATCCTGTTCACAGGCAAACCTCCCTTCGTCGAGTGATTCCAGCAGGATTTCATACCCAGGTGTCTGGACAAGCCTGTCCCCGCTGAATATCAGGGAATATTCCTGATTGTTTCGTATCATGACCAGTGCCGTCTCAGAACAGGAAGAAATCCTGCTTACAGCCGCTCTCTGGCGAATCTGCAGGAATCCCAGGTTTCTCTGGATATCAGGATCATACCGGAAAAGTCTGCCTCCTGACTCCATGAGGGAAGACAAAAGCGCCGCACAAATCCCGGCCGCAAGCAATCCAAGCAGCGCTTCAGTCATGGTGAAACCATTTGGTTTCGATTGTCTGACTGACAGTTTCCCGGCTGTGGGATCCGGCCATCTCCACTGCCTGTGAGAGCAGCATGGCGCAGATTGCAAGAGCCACAAGGGCGAGAAGCGCTTCCTGCAGGAAAAACCCGTTGATGACCTGCCTGTTTTCACGTATTTCATCTCCGCCTTTCATCGGATCGTGACCCGGCCTGCTCCGATTCGGAAAACCAGGGAACGGTCTTCCTCTCCGTTGGTGCAATTGACAGTCCCTCCCTGGGAAATTGTGCCGTTGCCGGTATAGTGCCAGCTGAAAGGCGAACAGACAATTCCGGCGGGGAATCCGGAGTTTCCGTCTTTGGTCCTGAGGGAGGTACCGGTGATTTCCAGATGGCGTTCCTCATTCATTGCGTAGGCCTTGACCTGCTGCTCCAGAATGGAACTCTCCAGAGTCTTCATGAACACTACCAGCGGCACTGGCTTGACTGAGGCAGTGAACAGCGCAAGAACTGACACCATAAGCAGCACCAGCATCATTTCCACGATGGTGAATCCATTGGGTCTGCACGCAGCTGAACCCGCCTTCCTGTTCATCGGGACACAGCCTGGCCATTTTCAATCACCGGAGTGGTTCCGTCCGGACAGGCCATCTGGGCTTCCTTTAAATAGCCCTCATGGAGCAGCTCATTCAGATCCACCGGTTTGCGGTCGTGTTCGATCTCAAACAGCAGAATCTGGCTGTCAATCACATCCAGCATCGCCTGACAACCAGTTTTTCTGATGAGAGTATTCTTGGCGGCGATATTGGGAAGCGTGATCATCAGCAGCACAGCCACGACCAGCATGACGATCATCATCTCCAGAATCGTAAACCCGTTGGGTCTGGACCTAAGGTCTCCCTTTTTCTTTCTCAGTTTCATCAAATCCTCTTTCTTCGTTCTGTCTCTCCCATGAATTTCAATCAACAGGACAACACAGTCATTTACATCGCGGACAGCACATTCATAGGCGCCAGCAGCACCTGGTATACAATCACTGCAAGTACACCCACAGAACCATAGGAAATCCCCGTCAGCGTCCGGACAACCTGACGGACTTTTTCTGTCTGCAGCCGTTTTGTGCGGTTTTCATAAATCTTCAGCAGGCTGCATACTTTGCCTGTTTCCACACCGGTTTCTGCGTGTCTGACCAGGTCCGGATCGATCCATGGAACCGAGGCAAGAATCTGAACCCAGCTCCCTCCCTGGAGGGCTGTGCTTTTCATGGCTTTGACCTGTTGGACAAACACCTTTGGTCCGGGCAGTTTCTCAAGAGCAGTCAGCAGTGCGGCTGTGGACAGTTCCTGTTCCAGCAGGGAACGTATGCATGCCGCAAGATACAGACTGTGCCGCTGGCGGACAAACGCAGACTCAAGAAAGGCTGAATGAAGCATCTGTCCCTGCATGCCGGTCCAGAGAACCAGGCCTGCAGCCGTCAGCAGGCATAACAGCACAAAGTACCCTGTCCTCACTGTTTTCATCCACAGTGGCAGCAAGTCACCTTCCAGGAAATCGGACATCATAGGCAGTACGGATCCATCGAAGAATATGAGCATGGCGAATACTCCAGCGAGAATGGTAAATGGATACACGATCTGCATAACGGTTTTCCGGTCATTGAATCCCCGGATATCCCCCAGGGTGTAGATTGCTTCTGTGGCTGTCTGAAGATCCATGACTTCCAGGAAAGATCCCAGCATATTCCACCCTGGCAGGGAACCCAGAACAGTGTGAAAGGGTTTTCCCTTCTTCAGGCCATGCATGACCTGACTGGCGGTTTCAGGTGCAAATGCGAGCTTCGCCGCTGTCTCTGCACCAATGCCAAGATGCTGGAGGGACAGAAAGGTATCGAATTCCAGCCGCTGCTGTTCATCGGGGAAAGTCGCGTGCTGCGTCTTCTGCGCGGATAGATCCGTCTGAAGCAGCCTGATGAACGATGTCTTCCAGCCGCCTGAATCCCGGGGGATACACCCCTTTATCCAGCAAATGCAGGATTTCCGGTTTTTTGATGATTTCATGAAGACATACCTCCTTTTTGTTTTCAGACACACCCCGCTCTTCTGCAGCCGGATAGAGTCTCTGGGAAATCACTGCATCCAGCTGTTCACGAATCAGTTCCTCACCGATTCCCAGATCCCTGAGCCGCCAGAGACACTCCCGTCCGCTTCCCGCATGGATTGTCGCAAGTACGAAATGACCGGTGAACGCTGCCGTAAACAGCCTGGCTGCTGCAGATGGTGTCCGCACTTCCTGGATACAGATCACATCCGGATCATGACGCATGAGTTCTTCGATTCCCCGCTCATACGTCAATCCGTTGTCTTCATCAATGCTGATCTGCACATAACTCGGATCGGGAATTTCAATCGGATCTTCGAGACTCACGCACTTCAAGTCATGCACCAGACTCGCTTCGCGAAGAATGGCATGAAGGGTCGTGGTTTTTCCGGACCCCGTCGGTCCCACAAACAGCACGAGGCCTTTTGTCTGACCTGCAAGTTTATAGAAGAACTCCGTCACAGCTGGATCGGATGACAGATCCTGAATGTGAAGGGCAGCATCGGCCTGCATCAGCCGCAGCACCCCGGTTTCCATATCCTGAGCCGGCAGGAATGCAAACCTGCAGTCAGTCCCGGCCAAAGCCCCGGATCCTGATTGAGGACTGTGAAGTCTGGTAAGATCCAGGCCCATGCGGTACTTCAGGTATTCCAGAAGAGAAGCATCGAATATATCCTGTTGAAGCTGAACCAGGCCATCCGGCTGACGCAGAGATATCTCCAGGCTGTTACCGCGCCTGATGAAGTGAATATCCGATGCCCGCCGGTTTATCGCAAGACGTATCAGTGCCAACAGTTTTTCCTCCATAGAATCCCTCCTGTACCAGCCACTCAGAGCCTGTACTTATATATTCGCCAGCCGGCCCGATTTTTGAGAAAATTTCCCGGAGGATGGAGACCGGTTAGTTTTCCGTTTGCCTCTGCAATGTTCACAATTCATTCATGTCAATACAGGCAGACCCGTTGCGGGCCCATATCTGTCTGGAAAACCGGTCCTCTGGCCAGTCACAAACCTGTCACTTCAGAAACCTGCCGTCTTTTCAGAAAGTGACAGATGTAAAATATGAAGACTATGAAAAACCTGCAGGATTTCCCGCAGGCTGTGTATAAGACAACGATGTTCAACTCCGGATTTGACTGTTCCGGCAACAGATTATCTAAAATATGGATTCCAGGATTTTTCCTGGCCGATGGTGGTTGCCGGGCCATGTCCTGGATAGACAATCAGATCATCCGGCAGTGTCTTCAGGACCGCAATGCTTTCCTGCATTTCCTGCCAGCTGCCCGTTGGCAGGTCTGTCCTGCCGACAGATTCCTGGAACAGGACATCTCCTGTGAAAGCCGTATTGCCAATGATATAAACCGTGCTGCCCCTTGTATGCCCCGGAAGCGTCAGGGCTTTGACCATGAAGCCGCCAATCTCGTTTTCCCCCTCATGGACCGGAAGAGGGCTGGCTGTACTGGACAGGTATCCGCCGAACGCAGAGGAACCATTCAAGTCAGCGCTGGAGAGAAAGGAAAACTCGAGGGGATTCATATAGACATCTACATGGAATTCTTCCAGCAGCGTATCCAGGCCTCCAATATGATCAAAATGGGCATGGGTCAGCAGCACTGCTTCCAGCGTTGCATGGTTCCGGTCCAGGATATGTTTCAGGTCCTTGAACCTGTCACCGGGATCGATCAGCAGGGCTTTTCCGTCCTGGATGATGACATAACAATTCGCCTGGACTGGTCCAAGCGGTACACAGATGACTTTCATGTTGATTTACTCCGTTAAACAGAAAAAAGACCGCAATAGTCCGGTCTTCTTACTTCTTCTCCTTGTGCTCAGTCTGGGCATTGCATTTTTTGCAATACTTTTTCACTGTCATCCGTTCCGGATGTTTCTTTTTATTTCTGGTGCCGATGTAGTTTTCTTCACCGCAGACGGCGCACTTGAAAGTGATACGATCTCTCACGCTTCAGACCTCCCTCTTTGTTCCATACGTATTGATAATATCATAGTCCGTCAAGACCGTGCAACCTCAGACCTGGCAGCAGGACAGTCTCCCTGCAGACGGATTTGTTTTCTATTCTGTCAGTACATACGGAAGCTGCGACAGATCATCGATTCCATCCAATGCAACATCTTTGCCAAATCCATATCTGCACCAGATAAATGGTATTCCGGATTTCTCGGCACAGAGTCTGTCACGTGATGTATCTCCAATGTACACAGCCGAGCAAAGTCCGTTTCTTTTCATCAGAATCCGAATGTTCTGATCCTTGTCCAGTCCGGTTTCTCCATTGGAAATGAAGCTGTCGACAACATCCTGGAGCTTCGAGGCCTCAAAAAAGGTTTCAATATATCCTTCCTGGCAGTTGGATGCGATTCCAATCCAGTGATCATGACTGAGTTTTCGGATCAGATCCGCAGTTGCTGGATACAGGCAGTCCTGGCCTTCCTCTAAAAGGCGTCTGTTCTCCTGCTGCTCTGCCTGACCAGCCCGTCTCTCTGGTCAGGATCAAGCTGCGGGAAGATTGCCTCGCCAAATGCACTCATTGGTTTGCCCATCAGAGAGGTCAGGAGTTCAAACGTCAAAGGGCGTCCATGGCCTTTTTCTTTAAATACATCATTCCAGATCCTGACGACCGGTTTTCGGGTATCCCAGAGGGTGCCATCCAGATCAAATATCAGCGCTTTGTCTTTTCTGTCCATGATTTCATTGTATCGGTCGTTTTGAAACCCTGTCTATCTGGATCCATATCTTTCGGATTTCAATGCTCCATGGAAACCATCTGTTTTTCACAAGGTTTGCAATTGCTTTAAATCAGCGGGTTCTGCCAGATTTCGACAAGCAAAAAGGCACCTGTTTCGGAATCCCAGTCCAGTTCAGCCACACTGCAGTTGTTGAATCTGGGAGGATTCAAACCACACGCTGTCAGGAATGCCCGTATGGCACAGCCATGGCTGACAGCCAGTACAGAACCTGTGTCAGGACGCTTCATTACTTCCGACAATGTGTCCATCATACGGATTCCTGCATCACTGAACAGTTCGCCACCATACTGGGGCAGAGACACTTCCCAGTCTTTGGGAATCATTTTGTTCAGCCAGCCTTCATAGAGGCCAAAGCTCATCTCCTTGATTCCTTTCAGCCGGTCATATGGCTGCTCTGTGACCAGTTCCAACGTGTCACTGGCGCGTTCCTGTGTGGAGGATATTGCAAGACTGGCTTGAATATCCCGGTCTCTGAAAAAGTGGTCTCGTGTATACAGAGCCTGTTCTTTCCCTTTTTCCGTCAAAGGAGAATCACAGACACCCTGTACCCGGTCCTGTTCGTTGAACATAGTCTGTCCATGGCGCATTAGATATAACTTTTTCTTCATGTCCACATTCTATCAGCAAATGTATCTGGATTCAGGAGTATCCGTCAGGAAGCGATCACAAAAACACTTTCATCCATATACACTTTTTAACTCAGTTGCCTTTTTAACTGAATCACTTTCTCTTCAATCTGGCGGATGGTATCCAGGAACACTTCATCCGGTTGGCCACTTGGATCTTCCAGCCCCCAATTCTCTGTGGACTGGCCTGCAAGGTTTGGACAGCTCACATTGCATCCCATCAAAACGACTACATCCGGCGCAGGAATATCGGAAATCAGCTTGCTGCGCTGAGTCTGTTCAATATCAATGCCATAAACCTGCTTCATCAGACGCACGGCATCAGGGTTGATATGGTCTTTCAGTTCCGTACCGGCAGAATAACTTTCAAACACATCCGATGCCAGTTCTCTGCCCAGCGCTTCCGCGATCTGGCTGCGGCAGGAATTGTGGACACATACAAAAGCCACTTTCGGTTTTCCGGCACATTGGATTTCCGTCCGGCCGCCAGCAGAATTAACAGCCGGATACATCTTCTTACTCATACTTGCGGAGCAGCTTCTCCACTTCCGCAGCCTTCAGCACCTTGCCCATGGAAGCCACTTTCTCATTGACCACGAGGACAGGCATACTCATTACGCCATACTTTGTAATCTCCTCCATATCTGTCACATACCCGACTTCTATATCCAGTCCCATTGCCTTGACTGCCTCCTTCGTGCTTTCCAGCAAAGCATGGCAGTTTTTACAGCCGGAGCCAAGAACCTTGATACAGCAGATACCACCGCTCTCCCCGGAACAGCACTCATTTTCTTCTGCCGCACCAGCAGGACACCCGCAGGAACACCCGCAATCGGAAGGATGTTCCTCTTTTGTCCCCACACCATTTTCCTCAACAATTTCCATGTTGCAGCAGCCGCCGGATTTCTTTCTGCCAAACAGCCCCGATAAAAAACCTTTTTTCTCGCTCATGTTGATTACCTCCAAAATTAAATTGACTTATGAAAAGCGGCAGAATATGCCTGACTCTTCCAAGGTTATAAAATAAAGTTAAATACATAGCCCGTAATTACCACAATTGCAAAAATACATTGGACAAACTCAATCTGTCCAGCCAGCTCATCACTTGGCACGAATGGCGTCACGTCTGCATTTACAATCACCTGCGTCGGGATTACCTGCACCGGCACGCTATTTGCCACTTCCGTATATTTCCACACATCCACAAACTTAATGAATGCCACATTTTCCATTTCCTTATTCATCGTTTCCAGCACAGGAGCCATCTGCTTGCACGGGATGCAGGAATCTGATCCATAATCGATAATCATGGGCAGACCATAAGAGGACATCGTTTCAAAGTCAATCGCACCCGTAGTAGCCAGGGAAAAATCCGCCCCTCCTTCCGGCATTGCCACCTCCTAAATGCCATCACTCTCCTGTTTGGGTACCGGGGGATTCTTTATCAGATAAATCCCCGCGATAACCGTCAAAATGACACAAGGTACCAGTATTTGAAGAATCCTTTTTCTTTCTTGATAGACTACCAAGCTCAGTTAATGGCTTATCACGCACAAATAGCGCCA
>OFFN01001115.1_pt1 | contig 15445 bp, 17 predicted proteins | sample 1521381 | NCBI WGS metagenome assembly OFFN01 (sample SAMEA3504112, study PRJEB24116) | mouse gut metagenome | biome: mouse gut; feature: mouse-associated habitat; material: faeces | place: Denmark | collected 2011 | reverse complement strand
GCTCTAAGCGGCGACAGCCGCAAGTTTTTGTCCAGGGTTGAGGGCATTATTCAAAAAAAATATACTTCTCTTCCGAAGAGAAGTACATTTCGGCTGCAAAGTTAGTCAAAATACTGCAAATAACCTTGTTCCATACCTTATTTTTTGCATTTCACACCAAATTTTTACCATAAATTAATGAAAATATGCTCCTCCGTCAATGTGGAGCATATTTTTTATATCGCGGATTATCAGCGGAATAACGGAATATCAGAAACACTATGTACTTCTCTTCGGAAGAGAAGTACCAGGTATTCTCTAAATCCATGGGAGCTTATTCTCCTGGTTCCATACTTGCCTTTTCGGCGGCCACTACTTACAACTGTCTGATTATCCGTATTATGCGTTATCAAGCAGGAATAAGAGACGTATGCCTGACTGAATATAATCCATTTTTTAGGATTGTCTGATTTCCAAACGTAACATGGTTGATAGATTAGAAAGATACCGGAAAAAAGTACTCTTCTTCACCCATGCAGGTGTCGGAGGAGCTGAACGCATGACGGTAAATATTGCGAAGATGCTCCCTGAAAATGAATATGAGATAATATTCTGTCTTGTATCATTGCTTAAGCATGGACGCGGTGATTCGTCAATCAGGGACTTTATTCCGGCAGACGTTTCAATTTCCGAGATTATCATAAGAAGTCAATTTGATTATCTCCGGAAACTTCTAAAAAAAATGAAGGAGGTAAGGCCCGATTACGTGTTTTGCTCCACAATGCCTAATAATCAGAGGATATTGATTCTGAGTCCCTTTATATCCAGATGTAAATTTATCGTAAGAAACGATAACTATCTGTTTACTCTTCCCCGAATAAAGAAAGCTGCACTTTCAATCTCGTATCGTTTTGCTGACTTGATAGTAGCTCAGACAGAAGAGATGAGAGACGAGTTTCTGGCCATTGGACTTGACAGAAAAAAAATAAAGGTACTTCACAATCCGGTGGATGCCGATACAATCCGGTATATGGCTAAGGAACATAATCCCTATAGGGAATATGGAGATTCAGTAAATTATGTGGCGGTCGGGCGTTTCGCTCATCAGAAGGGATACGATCTGCTTGTCCGGGCCTTTGCCGAAGTATTGAAAGACAATTCGAATTCCGAGCTATGGATAGTAGGTGATCATAATATGGATGGAGGAATAATTAGATCCGGAATCGAGGAGTATGCGAGTATCAATGGTTTTGAGCACAAACTTCATATAGTAGGTTATACTTCCAATCCCTATCCATATATTTCGAATGCGGACTGTTTTGTATTGTCATCGCGATACGAAGGGCTGCCGAATGTGCTTGTGGAATCCCTTACACTCGGAACGCCGGCTGCCGCATTCGAGTGCATTCCAATTATAGGCAGGATAATCGAGGATGGCAAAAACGGCTATCTTGCCAAACCGGAAGACGTATCCGGTCTTGCCGAAGCAATGCGTCTTTCTTCCAAACTTGATTGCATTACCACTACATATTGCCCTGCACGAAAAGAGCAGTTTACAGAATTGTTTAAATGAATACCATACACTATAGTTTTGATACATTATTACTATATGTTGCCATTGCATTTATGGCGGCATTTTTTATATATTTGTCAAAAACCGGGCACAAATATATCAAGAGGACTTCTAAAAATTTTCCGTTGCTGCTTTTCTTCCTTTTATTGACTGTATTCGCATCCATCAGAATGGTAAGTTTTGGTGGATTGGGAGGAAAAGATTCTTATACGTATGAATTGTTATTCAAATATTCTTTCTCCGGCTCAAGTAGATTTATAAACTATGATATCCTTTTCGGTTACTTCAATAAATTAATCCGGACATTTACAGACAATGTATATATTTACCGTGCTATATGTTATAATAGTTTACGGGTATGTAGCCTTTATTAAATATGTATGCCCTGAAAACGTTTCTGCGTTACCGTTCATTACTCTGATGATTCCTTATCTGAAGAGTTTCAATACAATGAGGACAAGTATCGCAATATCGGTCTTCCTGATAGGCTTGACATTGCTGTATCGGAAAAAAGATTTATGGGCGGCTATACTGATCCTGTCAACGATGTTTATCCACAGGATATCTGTGATATTTGTAATATTTTTACCATTTTACTACATTATCGGGAAAAGATTGAACAGTAAAAACACATACAAAATAATTATAAGCAGTGTCGTATTGACAGCTATTTGTATTGGGTGTGCATTTTTCTTACGAGATTATATTTTGGTGGCCGAAATTTTGGACAGTCATGACATGTATTATTTAAACAGGAGTAAATCAGGAACTTTCTCCAACATCATCATGCTGATTCCAACTTTTTTATTGATTGTCGTATGGTTTATGAAAGCCAATAGCATAATAGGAAATAGAGATGATAAAATGCGGTTTTTAGAAATATTGATTGCATTTGACTGTATCATAATACCCGTTGCAGCTGTATTCGGAATCTGGCGTGCGAATGAGTATATGTATCTTCCAAGATTGTCATTATGGGGTGTGATTGTGTTCTCGATAGCCCAGAAGTTTGCCCGGAACAGCAGGTCTTTAATTTACCTTTTGTTTTTCATAGGCTTTTCAACATGGCTTGTCTATCGGATTTTGCGGGAATGGGAGCCAAATGGATTAATGCCCTATATTGTGGCTTGATATAACAATTTTTTATCAATGAAAATTTTGATAACTGGCGCCGCGGGTTTTATCGGCGCGAATCTTTCGAAACGCCTGGTCGAGATTGAGCCTGAAGTCGATATTGTGGGCATCGACAGTATGAACGACTATTACGATCCCGGCATCAAGGAATACCGTCTCCGTGAGATAGAATCCGCCTTGTCCCGCCATCCCGGCGCCACGTGGCGGTTCGTCAGGGGCAGCATTGCCGACAGATCCCTTGTGGACGGTCTGTTCCGGGAGTTCAGGCCAGAGATAGTTGTCAACCTTGCGGCTCAGGCAGGAGTGCGGTATTCGATCATCAATCCGGACGCGTATGTGGAGACGAACCTCATCGGTTTCTACAACATCCTCGAGGCGTGCCGTCACAGCTACGACGGGGGCGCGTCTGGAGTGCGCCATCTTGTCTACGCGTCCAGCTCTTCGGTGTATGGCGCGAACGGTAAGGTGCCGTACAGCACCGACGACCGTGTTGACAATCCGGTGTCGCTCTACGCGGCCACCAAGAAGAGCAACGAGCTGATGGCTCATGCCTACGGCAAGCTTTACGACATACCGAGCACCGGTCTTCGCTTCTTCACCGTCTACGGACCTGCAGGTCGTCCGGACATGGCGTACTTCGGATTCACCGACATGCTGCTTCGCGGGGATACTATCCGTATCTTCAACCACGGTGACTGCCGTCGTGACTTCACCTATATCGACGACATAGTGGAGGGAGTTGTGCGTGTCATGCGTAAGGCACCGGAGCGCCGTCAGGGTGATGACGGGCTTCCCGTGGCGCCCTACGCGTTGTACAACATCGGTAACAGCCATCCGGAGAACCTGCTGGACTTCGTCCGTATCCTTGAGGAGGAGCTTGTGGGTGCTGGCGTTCTTCCGGAGGACTACGACTTCGATGCGCACAAGGAGCTGGTACCGATGCAGCCCGGCGATGTCCCCGTGACCTACGCCGACACCTCGGCGCTTGAGCGCGACTTCGGCTTCCGACCCTCCACTCCCCTTCGCGAAGGTCTCCGCCGCTTCGCCCGATGGTACAGGGACTTCTACGGCATAGACTTAAAAAAACAATCATGCGTATTCTGATAATGGTTCACGCTCTCGGAATAGGAGGAGCGGAACGGGTTGCATCAAGTTGGGCCAATGGTCTGTCACGAAGAGGACACGAAGTTTTCATAAGAACGGATATATGTTCAGTCAAACAAAGTTATCCGACTGATAAAGGTGTAAAAATTATTCAGAACAGAATTTATCGTAATAAAGTCGTTGACTTCATTCACAAGGTTTGTAGAAAAATTTTCTTCTCTCCATTTACCGTTAATGAATTGAGGGGAATACTGAAAGACATCCGACCTGATGTAATAATCAATGTTCTTTACGACAACAAGCTTGAATTGCTGATTGCAAACAGACTTACCGGACCGCACACTCCGGTGATAATGACAGACCATAATGCGTATGAAAGGCCGGAAGGCCATGAAATGCCGCTACGTCAAAAAAGATGTAAGTTTCGATACAATAAGTATTTTGAGAGAGTTACCGTGCTTACAAACAGGGACAAGGAGATTATGGATTCAAAGGGCTTCAGGAATGTGGAGGTTCTTCATAATCCGCTGTTTCTTAAAACGGCTGATACAGTTGCGGAAAAAGATAATGTAATTCTGGCAGTTGGTCGTATTGACGCTTGGAATTGTAAGGGTTTCGATCTGCTTATCAATGCGTGGAACAAGATTTTCATGAAATATCCCGACTGGAAACTGAAAATCGTAGGCAGTGGTTCTGATAAAAACCTTTGTTATCTCAAGCAACTGGCATTACCCACAGGGGATGCGATTGAATTCAGCCCTTTCACGACGGAAATTGAGAATGAATATAAGATGGCCTCAATTTTCGTATTGTCTTCGAGATATGAAGGCTGGGGGCTGGTTTTGGTGGAGGCAATGAGTCAGGGATGTGCCGTTATAGCGTGTGATTATTTGGGGAGACAGAAAGAAGTGGTGGAAAATGGAGTCAACGGGATGATTATACCGGTTGAAGACAGCAATGCAATAGCGGAGTCTATCTCGAATCTCATAGAAAATGATGAATTACGGACACGATTGCAGATGGCGGCTCCTTCTTCTGTTGAAAGATTTTCAGAATCCGACATTGCTGAAAAACTCGAGTCTATCATAAAAGATGTCATCCGTTCCTGAGATATAGTTCCGGGCAGACATGGCGAAATATAAATCAGACAGGAAAAGGGTTGCGAAAAACACGGTTCTCCTGTACATCAGGATGATAATCGTGATGGGAGTATCACTTTTCACTTCCAGGGTAATTCTTGAATCTTTAGGCGTCGAGGATTATGGAGTGTACAACATTGTGGGCGGGATAGCTTATTCATTCGGGTTCTTCTCATCGGCCTTGACAAATGCTATTCAACGCTACTTGAGTTTCGGACATGGAGAAGGGTCTATTGAAAAAGTTCGAAACTATCTCAGTATTATAACTATAATATTTCTTATATTCTGTGGAATAATTGCGGTGGCTGGAGGAGCGGCCGGTTATTGGATTGTAAGTCTGCTCAATATTCCCGCACATCTGTTTTCCTCTGCTATATGGATATATTACACCACCCTTGTATCTCTCATTATAACATTATTATGCTCCATATTTGATTCAGTCCTCATTGCAAGGGAGGATATGAATGTCTATGCGTATCTCAGCATAGCAGAGGCCGCGTTTAAGCTTGGAATTGCGTATATCCTGTTTTCAATACCTTCAGAACGGCTGATAGTATACGGACTCCTGTCGCTTGCTGCAACGGCGATAGTCAAAACCAGTATCATTATCTATACATACAGGAAGTATGAGGAATGTAAGTTCCATTTGAAATGGAATAAGTCGAAGATAAGGGAAATATATGGCTTTATTGGATGGAATGGTCTCGGGACGGCTTCTTTCGCCATCAACGAACAAGGCATAAATATTCTTTTCAATCTTTTTTTCGGTCCGGTGGTAAATGCGGCGCGCGGTATAAGCTATCAGGTAAGCAGCGCTATCAATAATTTCACATCGAACTTCTTCATGGCGATGAATCCGCAGATCATAAAGACATACGCTGCCGGCGATTATAAAGATTGTGTCAGACTCATGCAACAGGCGAGCATATTCTCCTTTTTCCTGCTTTGGTTGATATGTCTCCCCGTAATGCTTAGAAGAGATTATATATTGAATATTTGGCTCACTGATGTTCCGGACTGCACATCCCAGCTTCTGTTATGGATATTGGTATACAATCTAATCAACATTCTGACTCAGCCCCAGTGGACTGTGATTCGTGCGATAGGAAAGCTTAAACGATACATGATTACCGGAAGTATTCTGATGTTAGCCACAATTCCTGTTGGATATACAGGGTTAAAGACAGGATTGCCTCCGCAGTCGATTATCATTGTTATGTCAGCATTACGATTGGTGTATGTATGTGTGTCATTGACAAATATACGCAAGTATATTGATTTCAGTATCAGAGGGTATGTGAAATGTGTGTTCTTGCCGATTGCTGCGATAGTTTTGATCTCGGCATCATCGTCAATAGTAGCTGATTTTTATATTCCGGATAATTTCCCGGGACTTATAATGGTTGTCCTGTTCACTATTGCAATATCTTCATTGTCAATGATTATGTTTTTACATAAAAACATAAGAACCAGCATACTGGCTACTATAAAACACCATATTAAAAGATGAGGATATTAAAATTGTCTCGCATCCGACCTCAGAACATTAACGCCATCGGAATGGGACAGGAGATTGAGCGACATGATGTCGCTTGAATCAGAATGACGATTTGCTCAGAATACTTACTTCCCAATAAAATAGTCCGGAGGGGTATATACGGACTTTAATATAAAAACAATGATTAGAATCTTAGTTATATGTACTTCCGGTCATGGAGCTGGAAGTGGGGTTACGCGTCATATTATGAACTATATGGCGCTAATAGCAAAGAATCCTGACTTTAAAATATTTATAGGCAAAAACAACGCTGATTATCAACCCAATATAGATATAGTAACGAATATAGATAAATTTAAAGAAATGGGTTGTCAGATTGCCGACTTTCCAGAAAGATTCTCCAGACCATTGGCATATATGAGAGCCATATACCGATTTATTAAAAACAATAAAATTGACATGATTCATGTCCATGGAAGCAGCGGTACAATGTGTATGGAGTTTCTACCGGCTTTATTGGGAGGGACTAAAGAAAGAATAGCCCAATCACATACTACCGGAAACCAATATCCAATAATAGATAGATTATTAAGGCCTCTTTTCCATAAATTGGTTACAAAAAGACTTGCGTGCGGAGAAGATGCCGGGAAGTATATGTATGGTAAAAGACCGTTTACCATCATACACAATGGCATAAATTGCAACGAATTTCAATATAATGACAATAATAGGACTGTCATTCGCAAAGAGTTGCATATAGATAATAATAAGGTTCTTGGGCATATAGGATTATTAAGACCGGAAAAAAATCACAAGTTTTTGCTTATTGTATTTAAGGAGCTCATCTCAATTGACCCGACCTGGAAACTGATGCTGTTTGGTAAAGGAGATTTGGAAAGTGAAATCAAAGAGCAGGTTGAGTCACTTGAACTGACTGACAAGGTCCTTTTTATGGGGATTAAAGACAATGTCGGTGATTATTTGTCCGCAATGGATATATTTGTTTTTCCATCACTACATGAGGGTTTGCCATTTGTTGTGCTTGAAGCTCAGGCAAATGGTCTGAGATGTATTCTTTCCGACACAATTACAAAGCAGGTAAACCTGACAGGAAATGTCGACTTCCTTCCCCTCGATGTTTCAGCTGATGAATGGGCCGGATATATTCTGGAAAAATATGATGATGATCTGAGCAGCAGACTCAAATCATCGAAAAAAGCAATAGACGATATTATCGGAAAACACTACGACATGAATCATAAAGCGCAGATTCTTTCAAAAATATATAATTTTTAAACAACCTCTAAAAATAGAGGAGGCTGATTGATTATACCGTTATGAATTTTTGTGGCTTAAAGATTAGCTGTTTATCGTTCGACAATATTATTGATGTACTGGAAGAGAGTCATTCAACTTCAATACTGGTGACAGTAAATGCGGAAGCTATTGTCAGATCTCAGACTGATGAAAGATTGAGGAATATCATTAATGATAATCTTGCGTCTATCGATGGACAAATTCCGATATGGATGTTCAGAACCATTCATGGACATCCTCCGATAAATAAAATATCCGGTTCGGATTTAATTTATTCAATCCCCGAATATGCCGAATCGAAAGGTCTTAAAGTCTTCTTATTGGGTGGTAACGAAAAAAGCAACTATGGTGCGGTTCAAAATTTAAAAGATAAATGCCCGAATCTCTTAATAAAGGGATATTCACCGGAATATCATCCATATCCTTTCCCTCAGAGGATTTCGAACGAAGTGGAAAAGCGGCTGAAGGAATTTCGTCCAGATATAATCTTTGCGGGATTCGGGATGGGCAAGCAGGAATACTGGGCGCATGACAACCGAAACTTACTTAATGAAATCGGTACCAAACTGGTTATCGGATGCGGAGGAAGTTTTGATTTCGCATCCGGCAAAATCAGGAGAGCTCCCCGGTCAGTTCAAAAAATCGGAATGGAAGGATTCTGGCGGTTGGCCAATGAGTTCAAATGGTTTCGGGTCAAGAGGCTTCTGCTCAGTACGCGAATTTTCTATTACTATTACAGGCATCATTTATAGGACAGTCTCTTGGTCTGAAGCAGACATTCATCATATACAGAATAGACATGTTTCGAGGAATATTGCTGCAGTGCAAGTTTATTCTGGTTGCATTTCTAAATGTAACCTACAATTTTTTTCCGTACCCTCTTAGAAAATTGTATTTAAGGATTTTTGGAATAAAGACAGGTAAAAACACATCTATTCACAGGCTCTGCCGCTTTTTCCATGTAGGTAATCTGCAGGTAGGGAATAACTGCACTATAAACTTCGGATGCTATCTTGACAACAGAAGAGGTATATATATTGGCAATAACGTTGGAATAGCCCATAATACAAAAATTTATACTCTCGGACATGATATCGATGACCCTGAGTTCAAAACCAAAGGGAAGGCCACAATAATTGAAGACAATTCATTTATATTTTCGAATGCCATTATCATGCCTGGAGTAACAATAGGGGAAGGAGCGATAGTATTGCCGGGAAGTGTGGTTACAAAAAATGTTGAGGCATGGAGTATTGTAGGAGGAAATCCGGCTCACTTTATTAGAAAAAGAAAAGAAAACATTGATTACAGGCATTCCTACAATTATCTGTTCGCCCTATAATTGAGGAATTACATTCTCACAAGTTGAGGAGGAAGCATAGCGGGCTATGCGACCGACGGGGCTTGGTGAAATTCGCCGGAAAGACCCTTTGGGAGGATGAAAAGAATTAAAAAACAGTACCTTTAGGGATGTATTGGCGGATCTACGCAGGATTGAAACTTCACAGATGCCATATCCTGTCGCGATAGTTTCGCAGTTCCTCTTCCGGAAACCGGGCTATCGCCTTGTCTAATTCACGGAGTACCGCGGCTTTGTCATCCGGTAATGCTCCCGTGACAGGTACCGTATTGGAAATATGATGGCCGAGCAGATTAACCCGAATCTTCAGTCTGTCGATCAGCGTCCGCATCTCCATCAGTCGCTCAATCTCCGGCTCCTCGATATACGTTCCTTCCAATAGCTCCTGATACAACATCGATTCGGGAAAGATTGTCAGCGACACTATATTGATGATGCAAGGATGGAGGCGGTTGAGAACATCGGCTGTGGCTATAGCGCTTGCCTCGCCATTGCCCTTGCCGCCAAGTCCGTTCAGGTAGAACACGTTGTAGCGGATTCCGGCCTCGTCGAGTTTTGTGAGCTGTTCAAGAATGTCGGCGGCACGGTATCCTTTGTTCATCCGATCCAATGTCGGGTCATGGGCGGTCTCGATGCCGATGTTGATGCTGTCGAGTTTCAGATGGTGCAGATTCTTCAGTTCCTCCACCGTCTTGGGCGTTATGTCGGTGACGCGGGCGAACATACCGAACGAAACCATGTGCGGGAGATATTTTCTCAACAGAAGTGCGACATCCATTAATTTATTGTAACTCAATGCAAAGGGGTTTGCTCCGGTGAGATAGACACGCCGTGCGCGTGGCTGCCACTGACGGATGACTTCAAGGTCTTCCTCAACCTCAGAAAGCGGCGACATGCGGAAGGACGTGCCGTGGTAGAGGCTGCAAAACTTACACTTGTGCCATGTGCAGCCGGAGGTCAGTTGAAGGAGCTGGGAATTGGCTTCGTATGGCGGTCGCCACACCTGCCCTGTGAAATGTAGTTCCGGATATAGCATATCTCGATATTTTTTGTTAATTTTGCGATGAGTCAGAGTACTTTGCACCGCGCACCGGCTTCTCCGACATGCGCTCTCTGCTCACTCGCGAATGTTTCATATCTGTATCGCAAAATTAGGTGATTATCAGAGCCAAAGCAACAACTTACCGATCGGTTTGACCCTTACCGAAAAGTTTGTTTTACTCGTTATCAGCCTGTTCTGTATGACCGGTTATGGCAAAAAAATTAGACTATAAATATTGCAAGGCTGCTCCGATGCTCGAATGGCTCGGCAACAAGTGGGCACTCGTGGTTCTCATGAAGATTTCCGAGAACGGTCCGGTGCGCTTTAACGGCTGTACCGCAACATTCCGTTGGTATCGGAGAAGGTGCTGTCGCAGGTTCTCCGCCAGCTGACCGCCGACGGCATAATCCGCCGCGAACTGTTCCCGGACGTGCCGCCCCGCACTGAATATTCCGTCACCGACCTCGGCAGAACGCTTTTGCCACACGTCGAAGCCCTGATAAACTGGGGACGCGACAACTTCGACACCATAATGTCAAACCGTCAAAAACAAGAGTAATTATATGAAACAAAAATTTTGTCAGAGCTGCGGAATGCCGCTCAACGATTGTAACCTCAAACGTTGGAAGAAATAATGACGATAGAAACCGACAGACTTATCCTGCGGCCCTGGCGAGAGGAAGATGCCGGGGCTCTGTATAAATACGCTTCCGACCCGGAGGTCGGTCCGATTGCCGGCTGGTCACCCCATTCCTCTGTGGAAAATAGTCTTGAGATTATCAGGACTGTGTTTTCCGCCCCGGAAACTTACGCAGTTGTACTGAAAGATACGGATGAGCCGGTCGGTTGTTGCGGTATAATGTTCTCCAATAGTCTCCATACGTCTGACATGAAACAAGTCGAAGCCGAGATCGGCTATTGGATTGGCAAGCCATATTGGGGCCAGGGTCTCATTCCGGAAGCGATAGAAGTACTGCTGTCAAGATGTTTCAATGATCTTGCTCTCGATACTGTCTGATGCGGATATTACGAGGGCAACATCAAATCCAAACGGGTTTGCGAGAAATGCGGATTCAAATATCACCACACGAATCCTGACATCATTTCTCCGCTCGGAGACATTCGCACTGAGCATTTCTATATTATGACTTCGGATGCCTATAATAGAATCAATGACACCTCGAAAAATCCTTGATATTACTTCATGCGTAAAATATTGGAAGATATGACCCTGGAAGAACTATGGAGGCTCTTTCCCATAGTTCTTACCCCGCATAATCCCGACTGGCAGGAATGGGCGCGAGAAGAAATCATTGCCCTTTCGGAATTGTTGGAAGATTACAGTCCGATTATCAATCACATCGGCAGCACAGCGATACCCGGCATTCAGGCAAAGCCTATAATCGACATTCTGGTAGAAATCGCCTCCGGTGCCGATTGGCAGCATATCCGGGTAATGATGGAAGAGGCCGGATACATTTGCATGTCTGTTTCCGACACCCGCATGAGTTTCAATAAGGGCTATACACCTGACGGATATGCAGACAAAATATTCCATATTCATTTTCATGTCATTGGCGACAATGACGGAATCCTTTTCCGCGACTACCTCAAAAATCATCCGGAAGTTGCCCGCGATTATGAAAAGCTAAAATTAAGCCTATTGCCAAAGTACAGGCATAACCGTGACGGATATACCGATGCCAAATCTGAATTTATAAGAAAATGTCTCTTTTCTTATATCGGAACTAACGCGCCTGATGTAATTTTGCATTAAAAAACTATTATGCAGGAAATCAATCCAAAAGAAACTACCCGCGCCTGTGCTTTCGAAATGTGGATGAAGGCACCGATGCCGATGGTGACGCTGTTCAAGACACTCGATGTAACACGGCTAAAACGTGTGAGCCGCCGACGCGGGCTGAAATTCAATATGCTTATGTGCTGGTGCATTGGCCGTGCAGCCTCACAGATCAAGGAGTTTTATATGCTTCCCGTAGGCGACAAACTTATGCGCTATGACTCAATAGCTGTGAATACAATCGTGCTTAACCAAGAAAATGAGGTAAGTTCATGCGACATACCGTATTCCGACGACCTCGCCACCTTTAATGCCGACTATTTGCATCTTACTCGTCATGTAGCTGAAACCTGCGAGAACCACGACATCACCGACAGCATGGTGATCGGCACATCGGCACTGGCGCAATACGTCATAGAGGGAGCCGTGGGAATGTATAGCGGCATCTTCAACAATCCCTTCCTCATCTGGGGACGCTACCGCAAAGACTTCTTCAAAACGAGACTCACCGTCTCATTCCAGTTCCACCACACTCAGATGGACGGGGCCCACGCAGCCAGTTTCCTTGGCAAGTTACAAGATGTAATCAGCTCTCTTCAGTAAGGAGTGCGTAAGAGATGAAATCATCTGTAATCCGTTGAGCTGTCCCCCTACTCTCACAAGGCTGTGTCCGGCCGGGTCTTTACAGTTGTCTCATTTCCGGGTTTTATCTGACAGAAATTTAAGTACATGACAAAAATTTGAAAACATCGAAGTTAGGGTTGTAAGTCGGACGCATGAGTATTGTTGCAATCTCCTCCAGTCCATACTTGACAAGCGACTTTGCCTTTCTTCCATGTTTAAGTATCCTTATAGGCTTGACATTTATATTCTTATGTTCACCAACGAGATACGCCCATACAAGAGCCATGCATACCATCGGGACAAGCCTTGCGATGCGCTCCGTGTCGCGCATGTGGGTGTCCCCGATGTTGAAGCCTGAGGATTTCATGGCCTTGAAGGCCGTCTCGATTTCCCAACGTTTCCTATAAGTCATGGCTGCATCTTGGGGACGGTTCAAACAGATGAGGATCTGCAATTCCGGCACACCGTTGGAGTTCTTTATCCGGCTGTCTGCAAGATAGACATACTCTCCCTTATGGAGAAAGGCTTATAGTAAAATCCTGTCCGACCCTGAGGTCATTGAAGAGCCACCATGCACGTATCCGCTCGCCCGGGGGATGGCTTGACAATCCAGAAGTTCTGCCGGATGCGGATGTAATACCGGATGCGCCGGGTGTTGAGCCATCCTGTCCATTCCTTTCCTATGAACTCCCCGAAATTCCAGTTGGTGCGGTCCAGGCTAAGCTCAAGTCCGGTCTTGACAGGAAGCAGCGAGAAAATCATGCGGACGATGATGTCAAGGTCAAGGACATACTGGGCAAAGAACCTCTGGAACCGACGCAGACTGGAGTCCCTGTCAACGGCTGTCGGCATGGCGTCAGCCAGTTTGTTGAGGCTGACGGTCTGCACCACACAGAGGGCATGGAGTACAATTTCGATATGACGGATGTTTTACTTTTTATTGTGTCTGATCTGTGAAAAATAAGCGCTGTTTACACGATAGACAAGAATTGCCGCTATAATGACAAAGATTATTGCCAACAATCCGACACATCCACGCATAAAAGACAATAACTGCCAGGAGATTCTATCCATCAAGAATATACTGCTGATCATAAGCGCAATAGCTACTCCAATAACGCAAAGAGCTATGCGTTTTAATCTTAAATTCGCTGGAGTATTATAGAGTTTTTTTAATTTTTCCCGGTCCATTTGGTATATTTTAGAACTTGTTTAAAAACAAATGTGAATAAAAAACCGAGTATCCGTATAATACGTAGGTATTTATCCTTTGAAGATTGTTTAAGTGAATGGAAAATTACAAACAAACCCAAAGAATTATGTATCTGACCGATTTGAACGATACCCGGAAGGAGTATATATAGAAAACAATTCTGACGGACAAACTACGTAGCAATTATGTTTTTTCTATTTGGATTATACACTTTCTCCCAAATACAGATAAACTCCAAGGTATTGCGGTTGTGCAGTCAGTCGGTGATGAAGAGGTATTACCTTTATATGGAGTGGATTCCCAGGATTTGCCCAATGACAACACTTTACATTTTCCTGTCGTTTTTCCATACTGTATCCAATAATTCCGTTATGCCAAGTTGCGCCTGTACTTTCTTCGGTAATTGTCTTGCCGTCTGGCAATAGGAATGATAAATAAGCTCTTCCTGCAGTCTGTCGGGAACATCTCCCTGAAAATCCACTGAAATCCAGTGCCGTTTATTCATGTGGTATCCGGGTCTTATGCCTGCATACTTATCGCAAAGTTCTATGCCGAAGTCGGGATTCACTTTGAGATTATAAAAGTTCCACTGTCCGTCAAGTGTCATCAGACAGAACATGCGTCCTCCGATTTCCATCGCCAATGTATCTGCCCCGAACGGAGACCGCTCGATAGCAAAAGGCAAAGAGAGACAATAGTCTCTCACTTCTTCAATATTCATTTATTCCTTCTTTGTAAGTGTAAAGTGAGCGGATATGCCATAAACATGACTTGCCGGCAGACCTATGCTTTCATAGGCCATGACAATGCCTGACAATGGCCTGAAACATTCTATTTAAAAAACGCGACTTTTTATCGCATCGACCATTTCCGGTGCATCTTTGCAACCGAGCATATATTTCCGACCGTCTTTAAGGGAGACAAGAAAGCAGTCGGATGCTTTGCCGTAATACGCAAAATACTTGCCGAGGTCGTTCTCTTTGAACCAACCGTACCAACCGAACCATCCACCGCTGCCACAGATTCTTATCGCGCCCATCGCAGGAGAGCATAACTTAACATCGGAAATCTCCGAAATAGGAATGGTTTTGATTTTCAATGGTCTCTCTATATTCAGAGCGTTTCCGACCAAAGAAATTGACAATGGCATGAAAAACAGAGTACAAATAAATAACGAGATTATCGCGACTGTCAGAATCCATACCGCCCAACTGTTATCCGTCTGTTTGAGGGCATACATGAACCCTCCGCATATCACTGCGGTTGAAAGTGCCGAAATAATCATGCTGTAATTACTGAATACAACTCTCTTTTTCATTTTATTTCTTTTATATCTGGATTTATTTCAATCAGCCGCGCGATGAATCCGTCGCGGTCCCGAGGCGATATTTCCAAGGGGGCAAAACTTTTCAATACGGAGCGATCGGCGAAACTTATCGACACACGAAGATGCGACATGCCGGCTGTCGCGAGATAGCCGGTTGTTTTCTTCACATCCTTGATTTTGGATATTGGGAAACGCGTAGGTCTGAAGAATTGATAGACAACAAGATTATCCCCGTCAATCTCATACCGGCAACCCAAAATCAGAAATATAAAAAGAACTGTCATGCCGCAACCCATAATCGTACCGAACAGCCAATTATCCATATCGAAGGCTG
>OFFN01001035.1_pt1 | contig 16957 bp, 14 predicted proteins | sample 1521381 | NCBI WGS metagenome assembly OFFN01 (sample SAMEA3504112, study PRJEB24116) | mouse gut metagenome | biome: mouse gut; feature: mouse-associated habitat; material: faeces | place: Denmark | collected 2011 | reverse complement strand
CCCCCTGCCACAGCCTCTACAGTATACCAATATGTGGTGCGCTTATCGGGAGTCGGAAGCTCGTCGACCATCGATGTGGTGTTCAGGTTGTCTGCCGATACGACAGTGGCGTCGGGGTAGCGTGTGACGCGGTAGGTGCGGTTTGCGGTGTCGATGCTGCCTCCATGCACGCCTGATGTTACAGAGCCCCAGCGAAGAGTCGACTTTCCGTCAGCGTAGGCTACCGTAAGGCTAACCGGAGCTTTGGGAGTGTCGGCACCTATATATTTTGCGTCGCCTCGTTGGCGCGGGCCTTCGCCGGACTCATTCGAGAAAGATACGGCGAAGCAATAAGTGCCGGCTTTATCTACAGCGACGTCCACCGACAGGCGTGTTCCTCCAAAGCTTGTTGTTCCGTTGGCTATTTCCTTGCCGTTGGCATAGATATGATAGGTGATATCACCTGTACCTTTAGTGCCGTCTACAGTGTTTGTAGGAGTATAGAAAGCGAGTTTGCCGCTCATGGCTGTGCCGCTTATGCTCAGACTCGGCTTGGTGTAGCCCTTGCCGGGGGCAGCGGGAGCATATTCTTTCTCAGGCACGAAGAAACCGCCGAGCTGCTCTTCGTTGGCGAGGTCGTAGAGTTTTGTGGCCTTGGCACTCGCGAGGTCAATGCTGTAGAGTGCTGTCTCGGCGTCGGTCTTGATGGCGTAGAGCATGGTGTTCGACTCTTTGTCGACCATGCCGCCTGTTATCCAGTCTGTTTTCAGACCAGTGTCGCCCACCTCTGTAATGGCGCCGTTTTCGGTGCTTACGGTGAGCAGCATACCGTCTTCGTCGACGGCATACAGCACTCCGTCTTTATTAAAACCGCAAGCGCCCCATCCCTTTGGCAGTTCGGCTATCTTGGTAGTTGCAAAATAAGGTACATTTACAGAGCAGAATCTGAAAGTCTCGCCGTCTTCATTGAAATAGCAGCCGTATGCTTGCCCGAGGTCGACGTCGAAAGTGTTGGCTGTAGCCACGTCGGTAACCTTTCCGGTGAAGTTGTCTTCAACTTCCCAAGTCGACATTTTGTAGGAGTTCTGGGCAACAGCAGTGATACCCATCACGGTCTCGACGCGCACGCCGTAGAAATAGCCGTCATCGTAGGCTATACCGCCACCGCTGGCATAGACATCGCGCTTGATCAGCTGCGGGTCATACTTTTCCGTTGTGAAGCTATACACACCGGAATTTTCCGTGGGATACGATACCACCGCATTGAATGCAATTTCGGCCGAGGTCGACAATGACGTTGCAAATAACAACGACGCCAAGCCGACTCCGGCGATTCTGGTAGATAATTTATCCATAGTTTATAAAAGATGTGATAATATTGGCGCGGCTCTTGAGTTAATGGAAATATACGACAGCCGGAAAAAGCCGCACAACCGACATTGTGGGCGCAAATATACATATTTCTTGAATTTCTAACAACTTTTAAGCTAAATAATATGTAAAAATGTAATAATACTGTCACATTGCTAAATAAAATGAGAGAGTGCAGAAACCTGCGCTCTCTCGTTTTATCTGCCTATATTCTATTCTGTCAGATTTTGAGTTTGAAGCCGAACTGGAAGAGGCCTTGGGCTCCGAAACCTGCTTCGGCAAACATTGCCCAGTTGCGGTTGAGGTCTACTTGAGCTCCGACAGGCACGATCTGGAAAGCGCAGTATGCCTTGGTATAGTTGTCGCGCTCACGAGGCTGCATGTAAGAGAATTCTACACCCAGACCGAGTTTGGCATAGAGGGTGACGATGCTGTTGCGGTAGTAGTGGTAGCGTCCGTTCATCATCACGGCATGATAGGCGATGTTGCTGTGAGCCGGGCCTCCTTTGGTAGTGGTTGAAGAGAATGTATACGAAGGGCCAATCCATATCTTCGGTGTTACGCGGAAGTTGACACCGAGGTTCAGCGCACCCCAAGCAGTGTTGACATGGCTCCAACCGTCTTTCATATCCGTGGCGTCCATCTGTGTGTATGCGCCGTAAGAGGCTGAGATTTCTGTTTTTTGGGCGTTGGCGCCGAATACTGATGCAATGCCTACGGTGAGGGCGAAAAGAAGTTTTTTGATCATAATGTATCGATGAGTTTGTGATTTTTATGGTTTATAAACAATCTGCCCGGAAAAAGTGTTCATTCGCCACTAAATATTGTCCAATTGTTTACACAATTTGGTTTTATTTGCCCGAATTTGTATATTTGCGCTAATATATCATTTCTCACTAAATAATACACTGTGCTAATGAAACAGATCTACACGGCAATAGCATTGATCTTGTGTGGCGTACCGTCGGTTTTTGCGGGTTCGCATTTCACAGCCCGTAAATCGGCACCTGTGCTGCAGGCTGTCACTCCCCAAGTTTTCTGGCAACCTCTGACTCAGAATGAATATTTTGTTATAGATGGCGAATGGATGAGTCTCGGCGAAACCCGCTTCGTTTACGATGAGCGTGGTAATGCTATAGAGACTATCGTAGAGGACGAGGACGGCTACTTCAAAGTAGAATCTACCTACAATGAATACAACAAGCCTGTTGTTGTGCTTTCTTCAATCTCTTCGGATGGTGAGAATTGGGAAGAGGCGGCGCAGACAACGTATCAATATGACACTGTTCTCCACAGCTTCGTGACAGAGCGAATGTCGTACGACCGCGACGGATCGGAGTGGATCGCAAACTATAAGTGTGAGATCAATGATATTACCCGCAATGGTGCAGGAAACATCACCGAGGTTGTAAAGAGTCTGCCTTTGGGCGCGGACATGCTGCCGGGCTACCGTCTGGCCTTTACATACGATGAGGCCACAGGCAAAGCCGTCACTATGGGATATTATCTCAACTACAACACTGACGACCAGCTCAAATGGGAGCTCAACCAAAAAACCGATTACCGCAACATAGAATGGTTCAAAACCGATGGCCAAATGACCGGCTCGAGCCTTTCAAACTATATCGAGGGTGACAACATGATAACATCCTGCGATATATATTATGACAACGAAATCGACGGTCACTTCTATGTAATCCGTGGCGATGACGGTTCATATAAAGCCGTGGAGACATTTCTTGACATAAACACCATCGGTCAGACAGTAGAGAAAGTATTTATCGACAATACCTCTGACTACGAAATCATCACATCGGAGTATTTCGACGCCAACAATATGCCTACCTCAAGGGTGCAGTATTTCAGTCGCGTTGTATATCAATTCAATGATCACGGCGATATCATACTCAATGAGATGTCGGAGAAGTACGACGGACGCCCCGAAGAAATTGTCGCCGGTTATGAGTATTCCTATACATACGATGAGAATGGCAATATCAAGGAATTTGTGCAAAGCGTCTTCGATTATGATTCGGGAGAGTATGTTGAAGATGTAAAGATGATCTATGGCGAATATGCCCAATTCTCAGGTCTTGAAGATGTCACTGCCGACACAACAGCGGCTGTTGAGTACTTCGATCTGCAGGGTCGCAGGGTAGAAAACCCGGCCTCGGGTCTTTATATCCGCCGCCAAGGCTCCAAGGCTGCCAAAGTGCTTGTGAAATAATCAAGCCCAATTGCTGACTCACAACGCCCCCGTGCGCAGATATATGCGCGCAGGGGCGTGCTTTTTTTAGGGTAAAGTTCTAAACCAAAACAGTCGCTTATATGTTTTTATCATATAATATTTATCAACGTTTCAAACTATTAAGCGATATGAAAGACATTACCACCGACCTTTTCAAAGTTAAGAGCAGTGTTAAGACCCCGACTGCCGGGAGTATGCTTGTTGCCGAACCGTTTATGCGCGAAAGTTATTTCAACCATGGCGTAGTGTCGCTGATAGATTATGTAGCCGACGAAGGCGCCACCGGCGTAGTAATGAACAACCGCACCGAATATATGCTTGCCGATTTGCTTGATGGCATAGATAATTCCTTGCAGATACCGGTATTTTGTGGCGGACCTCTTGGGCAGGACAGGCTTTATTTTCTCCACACCCTCGGCGGAGAGATCATACCTAATGCCCGCCGCTATGCGCCCGGCATATATGTAGGAGGAGATTTCGACGCAATTATATCATACGTCAATTCAGGATATCCGATTGATGGAGCCGTAAGATTTTTTATCGGTTACAGCAATTGGGCTGAAGGTCAGCTTGAGCGCGAACTCAGGCAGGAAAGCTGGGTGCTCGCCCCGGCTCCCGAGCAGGCGTCGGAATTGCTCAGCGACGTTGGCGACCGCTATTGGCACCGCGCTGTGCGCTCACTGGGCCCGGCTTACCGCGCATGGAGCCTGCTCCCGCGCAATGTGATTGTGAATTAAAGTGAATTGTGGAAATAAAACGACGCCCCTTGCCGACAATGTCAGCAAGGGGCGTCAATATAATAGGAGTCAATAGTTGTCTAAAAATAGTTGCTTTGTAGGTTAATTGTGTGCTATTAGCTTACTGTTCTTTCGTATGTTTTGCAAATTTAGTCATTATTTTTAATAAATCAATTATTTTGCTGAAAAATATTGTTTTCAGCGGTTGCCTTTTTGTGAATTCTGTCGGTCAATAGCCTCGTCGACTTCTTTTTCGATAGCTTTGAGGATATTCGGATCCATTGTGATTTCCACGAGTTTGCGGGCAAAATCTGTCATCGAGCGTGCGACGTCGGTGCGCAGGTAGCGCGGGTCGAGCCCCCTGTGGCCGAGGCGCCAGCGGTCGAGAGCGTCGGCGTCTTTGAAGATACGGTAGATGGTGATTGCGCGGTCGGCCTCAGCGCCGAAGTCACGCTGTATTGCCTCAATGCCAATGCCGTCGGCAAGGTCGTGGTAGCGCATGGCATATACAGCCTCGGGCATACACTCGATATCCGGATTGACTGAGCAGAACTGCTTGTAATAGAGCGCGGCACGTGCTCCGTGGCCGGTGTCGAGGTAGTCATCGAGGCGGCGGGTGTCGTGAAATACAGCGGCATGGGCAAGAGCAGTCAATGCACGGGCGTCGTCAGGTATGAGTTGCGCGCCGATTGAGAGGGCGTGGAGCAACACGCGCTCGCAGTGCGGACGGGCATGGATTAGGCTGTCGGCCATATTGAAATCCACGCGAGAGTACATCATCTCGCGCCATTTGCAGAAGTCGGCAGAAACATCAACCGCCGACGCACTGAGCACGTCGGTGGGTATGATATAAGAGTTGTTCATCGGCAAAATCAAGCCTTGAGGGCCTCAAGCGACGCGCGGAGAGCAGCGAGCTTCGTCTCGGCGTCGGCAAGTTTCTTGCGCTCGGCCTCAACTACGGCTGCGGGTGCTTTCGATACGAAGCGCTCGTTGCCGAGTTTCTTGTTGACAGAATCGCGGAAACCCTCGTAATATGCAATGTCTTTGTTGATACGCTCAAGCTCAGCTTCAACATCGATTGCGGTGGTCTGAGGCACGTTGAATTCAAGAGTGCCTACCATGAATGAGGCTGCGGAGGCGTCTTTGGCTGCGTCGAGAGTGATTTCTCCGATATTGGCAAGCTTGGTGGCGAAAGCGGCGGTGTTGGAGTCGAGCTTGCCAAGTACCAAGAGCGGCAGCACTTCTTTGGGGGAGATGTTCTTGCGTGCGCGCACACCGCGGACACCATTTACAATCTCCTGAGCCATAGCCATCTGAGCGAGAATCTCGCTGTCGACAGCACCGGCGGCGGGCATTGAGGCATACATGATAGACTCGCCCTCGGCGCGCTGTGCGAGTGCCTGCCAGAGCTCTTCGGTGATGAAGGGCATGAAGGGGTGAAGCATGCGCAGCAGGATGTCGAAGAAATTCTCTACCTGACGGTAGGTCGTTGCGTCGATGGGGCTGCCGTATGCCGGTTTGATAGTCTCGAGATACCATGCCGAGAAGTCGTCGCGGAAGAGGCGGTAGACTGTCATGAGGGCCTCGCTGATACGGAACTTGCCGAAGAGGTCTTCTATTTCAGCTATGCCTTCGTTGAGTCGGCTCTCGAACCAGCGTGCTGCAAGAGCGTTGAGCGCCGGCTGCTCTGATTCGGCCACTTCCCAACCTTTTACGAGGCGGAAGGCATTCCAAATCTTGTTGCAGAAGTTACGGCCCTGCTCTACGAGTTTGTCGTCGTACATGATGTCGTTGCCGGCAGGTGCAGCAAGCATTAGACCCATGCGCACGCCGTCGGCGCCGAAGTCGCGGATAAGGTCGAGGGGGTCGGGCGAGTTGCCGAGCTTTTTGCTCATCTTGCGTCCGAGCGAGTCGCGCACGATACCGGTGAAATAAACATTGTCGAAAGGCTGCTTGCCAACGTATTCATAGCCGGCCATGATCATGCGAGCTACCCAGAAGAAGATGATATCGGGGCCGGTGACAAGAGTGGCGGTGGGGTAGTAGTAGTTGATTTCCTCGTTGCCGGGGCGGTTGATACCGTCGAAGAGAGTGATGGGCCAGAGCCATGACGAGAACCATGTGTCGAGCGCGTCGGGGTCCTGACGCAGGTCGTCGAGCGTGAGTGAGTTGTCGCCGCTTTCCTTGCGGGCTTTGTCGAGAGCCTCCTCGGCGGTGAGAGCGACTACATATTTTGCCTCCTCGGTATTGTCGAGGCTGCTGTCGCCGTAGAAATATGCCGGGATACGGTGACCCCCCCAGAGCGGGCGGCTGATACACCAGTCTTGGATATTCTCAAGCCATATACGGTAGGTAGTCTTGTATTTCTCTGGCACGAAGCGGATGATGTCGTCCATCACCGGGCCCATTGCAATCTCGGAGAAGTGCTTCATGTTTACGAACCACTGCAGCGACAGGCGCGGCTCTACGGGTATGCCGGTGCGCTCCGAGAGGCCGATGTTGTTGACATAGTCTTCGGTCTTCTCAAGCAGGCCTGCGGCTTCGAGGTCTTTGGCAATAGCCTTGCGGCAGTCGAAGCGGTCCATGCCTACATACATGCCAGCGATCTCTGCCACGCTGCCGTCTTCATTGAAGATGTCGATGGTCTCGAGATTGTGTGTCTTGCCAAGCATGAAGTCGTTTTTGTCGTGCGCGGGTGTCACCTTGAGGCAACCGGTGCCGAACTCGATGTCGACATAGCGGTCTTCGATGACGGGAATCACGCGGTTTACCAGCGGCACAACAACCTTGCAGCCCTTGAGCCATTGGTTCTTGGGGTCTTTGGGGTTTATACACATTGCCGTGTCGCCCATGATTGTCTCGGGGCGGGTTGTGGCTACCACGGCGTAGTGTCGGCCGTCGGCGTCGGTGTGTACCACGCAGCCCTCGGGAGTATTGAGTTGCTCGGGCTCTTCGGCAAGGTAATAGCGGAGATAGTAGAGCTTCGACTGCTCCTCAACGAAGTATACCTCATCATCGCTGATGGCGGTGCGGTTCTGGGGATCCCAGTTTACCATGCGTTTGCCGCGGTAGATGAGCCCTTTGGCATAGAGGTCGTTGAAAACCTTGTTTACGCTCTCGCTGCGGAGGGGGTCCATGGTGAAGGCAGTGCGCTCCCAGTCGCACGAGGCGCCGAGTTTGCGGAGCTGCTGGAGGATAATGCCGCCGTATTTCTCGGTCCAGTCCCAAGCGTGGCGGAGGAACTCCTCTCGGGTAAGGTCGGTTTTCTTGATACCCTCAGAGGCAAGTTTGGCGATAACCTTGGTCTCGGTAGAAATAGAGGCGTGGTCAGTGCCGGGTACCCAGAGGGCGTTCTTGCCCTGCATGCGTGCGCGGCGAACGAGGATATCCTGAATTGTATTGTTAAGCATGTGACCCATGTGGAGCACACCGGTCACGTTTGGCGGGGGAATGATTATAGTATAAGGTTCGCGTGCGTCGGGCTCGCTATGAAAGAGCTTGTGTTCAAGCCAATATGCATACCATTTGTCTTCAACCTCGGCAGGGTTGTATTTTTGTGGCAGTTCGTTCATCTTATTTTACTGATTTAGACTGCAAAATTATGAAATTTCGGCCACACAGACAAATTTATTTATGTTTCGCCAGCGAAACGTATGGTTGGTGGTTTGTGGGCGGTAGGCGGAGGAAGGTTAAATCATGTCAACAAAGAACATGACGATGAAAATGCCTACAGAGGTGAAGAGCATTGAGTCGATACGGTCGAGGATTCCTCCATGGCCGGGGATGATGTTGCCGCTGTCCTTGATGTGATTTGTGCGCTTGATAAGTGATTCAAAGAGGTCGCCCCATGTAGACAGCACGCATACGAGAGCGCCTACTCCAAGCCACTCGATGAGAGTGAACGGCTCTGCTACAAGGTAGAAAGCACCGGCACCGGCGGCGAGGCAGAATATCAGACCTCCGACAAAGCCTTCCCACGATTTCTTGGGCGAAAGTCGCGGGAAAAGCGGATGACGGCCGCAGAGCGAGCCTACACAGTAGGCACCCGTGTCGTTGAGCCATATCATCACAAACATCGTCAGGACAATCTTCCAGCCATCCTGCTCGCTGCAGAGGATATTGAGCAGCGTGAGAGGCACGGCAATATACATTATCGACAGCGTAGAGAGTGCGACGTCGGTAAGGGCGTTGACACTCTTGTTGTAGAGCGTGAGCGTGAAGCGCACGAGAGCGTAGCCGAAGATGATGGCGATACATGTAATCATCACGATTTCAGGGAAATCGAGCACGTAGGTGATGTTGCACAGCGCCAAGGCTGTGATTATGTCGAGAGCGCGGGTGGCCACCTCTATGCCTTTTACGGCCGGACCCATATTTATGCGCTGGAATTCAAGCATTGCCAGAACACAGAATATCGAAAACAGAGCTGTAGACCATGCTTGGCCGGCAAGCAATGCACCAACTATCAGGGCTACATATATTGCGCCGCTGAGGCTGCGGATTATAAGGTTTTTCATAACTGATGTGTTTTTCACGCGACAAAAATAGCTATTCTTGCCGAAAACACAAAAATTCGACCCTTATTTTTTTATCATGTCGGGGAGGGGTTTGAGGCGCATGGCCATTATGGCGAGCGCGGCTGCGATCAGAGCCACTGCCATGAAGGTCCATGCCGAGGGGCGGAGGATATCGCCTAATCCGACAATAGGAGCCACCGCGGCGGCAAAGATATATTTTATCACGTTGAGGATTGCTCCGGCGGTGCCGGCGTCGCTGCTGCCCACATCCATGCCGAGGCTGTTGGCGCTTGCAAACACCATGCCGCTGCCGAAGAGCATGGGAATGGCCATGAGCTCATACCATGCGAAATGGCAGCTGTGGTACATCACCCACGCCTCGCCCAAGGCAAAGGCTACCATAATGAAGGTGCCGGTGACAAGACCCTGCTTGAGCACTCTGAATTTCATCACCCATATCGAACCCAAGGCGATTGCAAGAGCATTGCCGCCGAAGATAAGGCCGAATGAAAGCGCCGAGAATCCATAATGGTCCTGAATGATGAAAGGCGCCGACGATATGTAGGCATAAAGCAGCCCTACGCCGATGGCCTTGAGAAAAACGTAGATCATAAATCTGCCGTTGCGGAAAAGTGTGGAGTATGCGGCGGCATATTCTCCGAATCCTTTCGCCTGCATGCGCCGTGACGCCGGCAGGCTCTCGGGCATGCGGCGGCTCCAGAAAAACATGATCACTCCTATGGCAAGGAGCAGCACGAATATGCCGCGCCAACCTACCGAATCGGCCATGAAACCGCCGATTGTAGGCGACAGCGCCGGAGCGACGCCGTTCATCGCCCCAACCACAGCCATGACTTTGGCAAGGTTGCGTCCGCTGTAGTCATCGGCCGGGATAGAGTAGGAGAGTACCATGGCGCCCCCTCCGCCAATGCCTTGGAAGAGGCGGCATATTATGAAGAAATATATCGACGGCGAAAAAATGGCCACGGCAGTGCTCACGCCAAAGAGCCCCAGCGATATAAGCAATATTGGTTTGCGGCCATAGCGGTCGCTTAGAGAACCCCATATCACCGACCCTAAGCCAAGGCCGAGCATGACCATCGACAGTCCCAGCTGAGTCACCGACGGAGTGGTGTGGAATTCGCGCATCATCGCCGGCATAGTGGGCAGGTACATGTCGTTGACGAGCGAGCTGAATGCTCCCAGTATGGCTATGAATACGAGGAACTCAATGTATTTGTGGCCGGATACTGCCGAAGGTGTTGCCATGGCTTATTTCTGACGGTATTGGGGCAAAAGTGGTACGGGGAATTTTGAGAAAAGGGTCTGCACGGCCTCGGCTATGCCTTTGAGATTGCGGAACTGCGGATTGCCGTTCTGCATGATTGTGGCTACCGACGCAGAGTAGAGCGGGGTCTTTGTCTGTATGTTGACAAAGTCCATAGTGAGCACGCCTTCCTTGTATATGCCGGTGATAACCTGAGCGTTGGCATAGTAGTTGGCCCAATAATTATAGCGCGGATACATGAAGTAGGGGTAGTAGCCGTTGTAGTAGGGGCCGGAATAAGGCATATATCCCGGGGGGAGAGCCGGCTGTGTCTCAATTTCTTTATGCACGGTAAGGCCGATGTTTATGAGCAGCGGCGAGGCCGAATCCTCGCTATATCCGCGCTCGAGCATTTGCTCGCGGATGGCTGCGACGATGTTGTAATAGGTCACCATCTCCATGCCCGGTGGCAGTGAGCCGTCGGCAGGGCTGACGATACGGAAGGTCTTGTATTGCGCCAGATCGGCGTCGTTGTAGGTTTCGCTGTTTACCAAGGCAAAGGGGCTGCACGACCCTAACAGAAGCACCAGACTTAAGAGGAAGAAAATCTTTTTCATGTCGAAACGCTGTTTGTTAATTTAAATTTATAACAAGTTTGAACTTGAAAATGTTGATTTTAAAATAATTTAACCTCAGTGTAATTGCTATGTGAAAATAATTATCTACTTTTGACGCCGAAGAATTTTTACTTCTCATCACCTCAAACCTAATGGAAGACATTACAGATTACTTTATCTCGATAATACGTCAATCACATAGTGCCGACATGGCTGAGGCAACTTTTCGCCAGGCACTTGTAGACGATCCTGAACTTCGCCGCCAATACCGCGAATACTGCCGGGAGCAGGGCAACAGCGAGCGGCGCGGCTTTCTTGATTTCTGCACCGAATATATGGAGAGTCAAGATGAAATGTGGAATACTCTGACCGATTATAACGACGTAGAATAACAATGACCTCAACCTTACGTTTTCCCGCAGAATGGGAGCCGGCCGAGGCAGTGCTCATAGCTTGGCCACACGCCGATACTGATTGGGCTTATATGCTCGATGATATCCGCACGACCTACGGGCATATCATCTGCGCTATATCGCAATATGCCAAAGTGCTGGTAATCGGCCCCGAAGAGCCGCAGAAGCAATTTTTGCCGGAAGATACCGTGCTTGAGAATATCATATACCACCGTATGCCCACCAATGATACGTGGACGCGCGACTATGGCCCTATAACAGTTGATATCGACGGTACAAAGGCTGTGGTGGACTATCAGTTCAACGGTTGGGGGCTCAAATTTGCCTCCGACCGCGACAATCTCGCCACCCTTGGTCTGTGCGAGGCTCGGATTATCAAGGCTCCGCGTATCAACCGGCTGAGTTTCACCCTCGAAGGCGGCTCTGTGGAGAGCGACGGCCAAGGCCTGCTCATCACCACTACCGAGTGTCTGATGTCGCCCAACCGCAATGGCGGACTCTCGCGTGCCGACATCGAAGATGCCCTGCGCACAGACCTCGGAGTGGATAATATATTGTGGATCGACCATGGCGCACTCGCCGGCGATGATACCGACGGCCATATCGACACACTCGTGCGCCTCGTGCCGCCGGGTGATACACTTCTTTACGTCGGCTGCAGCGACCCGTCTGACGAGCACTATGAATGTCTGTCGGCAATGCGGGCCGACCTTGAGGCCTTGCGCCGCCCCAACGGCATGCCTTTCAATCTTATAGAGTTGCCCATGCCCGACGCCATATATGACCCCGATGAAGGAATACGCCTGCCGGCGACATACGCCAATTTCTTGATACTTAACGATGTGGTGCTTGCTCCGGTATACAATCAACCCCTAAAAGACAGGCACGCGCTGATGGCATTGCAGGCGGCTATGCCCGACCACAAGATAATACCTGTCGACTGCCGCGCCCTAATCCGCCAACACGGCTCGCTCCACTGCGCCACCATGCAGCTCCCAGAGGGAGTGCTATGATATTTGAGAACTCAAATTCCAGCCACATAACAACAATACAGTAGGGACGTGCCACGGCACTAACCTTTACCCACATTTATGCGTTCTAATCCAAAAAGGATTAGAACGCATAGCTATGAAAAGCAAGAGTATCTTCAATGACCTTCGTCTCGATAGAGAATATGACGAATTGGTCACCCGTATGACCACTAACGGTACAGCAGTCATCAACAGGGCCTGTCCCAAAGCTTCAGATAAGAAAAGTGCCTACCGTTTCATCAACAATGAAAATGTGACTGTATCGCGTATAGTATCAGATCTTGTCAATCAGACAGTTGGAAATATCAGAAAACTTGATGTGAAGGAAGTGCTGATAGCTCAGGATACCATGGAAATAGTCCGCGAGAACATTGTCAACCGGTTAAAGAAAGGAGGCAGGGAGGTGTTGGAGTGTGCCAGGACCAACAAGGGGATGCGTTCCCATTCGGCGATAGTCATGGATTCCTCCAGTGGAATTCCCCTCGGTTTCGGATACCTTGAGATATGGGGCAGAACACCACAGCCGATTTCAGAAGTTAAGCAAGAGGACTTCAGAGGAGACCGCAAAAGGAAGCCTTCCTACTATATCACCGATCCGGAAACCGGCAAGACCCGATACAAGTATAACGTTCCGATAGAGCAGAGAGACTCAGAATCTGCCCGATGGGTGAACGCACCCAAAAATCTGAGGGCCTCGATACCGGACGATGTGCACATTATAATGGTACAGGACCGGGAGGGTGACATGTACCCCCTGCTGACGATGAAATCCCAACTTGACAATTTCGATGTCGTGGTAAGGGCTGCAAAAAAGCGCAAGGTGCTGCTGGAAGATGGAACCAAAAGTGATATCTTCGCACACTCCGGATCCGTTCCGGTTGCCGCCACCCGGGAGTTGCATATAAGCAAAGGTCCACGTAAGAAGGCGCGGAAAGCTATTGTGGAAATCAGATATGGAGACATTACAGTTCTGAGGCCGCACAGTCCGAGGTATGAGGATGAAAGTGTGAATCTCTCTTTTATACGTGTGACAGAAACAGCCGGATCAGCTGAAGGTCAGACCGATCCGGTTGATTGGCTGCTACTTACCACAATTGATGTGGATAATCTCGAAGACGCGGAGAAGGTCGTCGCCTTTTACAGGTGCCGATGGTTCATCGAAGATTACCACAGACTTCTCAAAAAGAAGGGATTTGGCATTGAGGACATACAGGTTGAGAGCCCACATGCCTTTGAAATCAATCTGGCTGTATGTATCAAGAGCGCTTATGAGACAGCCTTGCTGAAAAAAGGCTTTGACAGCAAAGACGACTCAGCTCCCGATACTCTGGTATTCACTCCGTTGGAACTGAGGATCGTGGACGAGCTGAACAAAGAATTCAACACTGAAAAGAAAATCTACAAGAACCCTTTTCCGAAAGGCTCTCTTGCGTGGGCATCCTGGGTTGTGGCATGTGAAGGCGGCTGGAGTGCAATGCCGTCGCAACCCAAACCGGGACTGATTACATTTAAAAGAGGCATTGACAGAATTGAAACAATCTATCAATACCTCATGGACGAACACCATAAAGGGGAATTTGTGGGTAAAGGTTAGCGCCGCGGCGCGTCCGCCCCTCAAGCGCTATTTTTCTGATGGCTCGATGAGATATTCCACCGTCGGGCGGTTGATGAGCTCGTGCACATCGCCCTTGGCTTCGGCTGCCTGCTCGAGGCCGAGCTGCGCGGCTGTCTCAAACACCTGCTCGGCGCGGGCGAGGTCGCCCTGCAATCCGGCAAGCACGCCGCGGCTGTAGACGGCCTCGGGGGTGTCGCCGGCGCGGTCGAGATATTCGGCTGCCTTGGCGAGGTCACCGGCCTGCATGGCGATGGTGGCGGCGTTGAGGTTGCTCTTGGGGTCGTAGGGATGGATTTCCACTGCCTTGAGCATGATTTCCTTATATTTGTCGCTGCCGGTGGGATAGACGGCGGCGATACGCTGGAAGTCGACGGGGCGCATGCGCTCCGGTGTCACTTTGTATACCTCAAGAAGCTCTTCTACAGTGGCGTATGCCTTGATACGGTATTTCACCGTGTAGTCAGAGTGACGCAGACCGGGGTAAACGCTGTCGAGGATGAGCTTGTACTCCTTGGGGTAGGTCTGCTGGATTGCCGAGTTCTTGGGGTCGGGGGCGAGGGGCGAGTCGATGATCTGGAGAATCTCGTCGCGGTGCGGGAGGTCGCACTTGAGCACCCATTCGCGCAGGCCCTCCCAGTCTTCAGGTTCGTAATCGGTGCTCATGATCTCGGGGTCGAAGTTATAATGCTCACGCACATATTCCTTGAGCGAGGCCGTACGTCCCATGGCGAGGCGTATGTTGTTGTCATACGGGCCTTCGGGCGAGGCATAGCCCTTGATGGTAATGCGGGTGATAGTGGCGTCGGGGTCGTTTTTCACCTTGTCGATAGAGGCGATGATCTTGGCGATCTCCACGGTGTTCTTGCGGTAGGTGGGGCGTATCTCGGTGCGGTTTACGATGAAGTCGACGTAGGCGCGGCCCTCGGCGGTAAGCTCGATGGCGCTGTCGCCGGTGAGCTCAACGAAGTTGAACTTGGGCTCAAACTCCGGGCGCACCAAGTCGAGGCGTGCCAGCGGGGTGTCGGGGCCGAGCTGCGCTTTCTCGCAGCAGTTGGCGAGGTCTTGGCGCATGTCGATCTGGCAGCGCTCCATCCATGCCTCGAAGGGCACTTCTGCGCGGTAGTTGATAATCTCGCCCGAGCCGGCATTGTATACCTTGGTGCCGAGGGGGAGGTTGTTGTTGCGGATATGGCTGTAGTAGCGGTTGCGGCCGGCGATTTTCACTGCGGGGAGCTCGAGGCTGTCGGCGCCGCTCTTGGCGCGCACCACCGGGGTGAAGGTCACCTCCTTGTCGCGGCCGGGGTTGACGGCGCGGGGGTCGATATCGAGAGCTATGGTGAGCTCGTCGCCGTGGCGGGCCACCTTGATGTCGCTGACTTTCAGGAGTGCTTCCTGTGTGGCGGCGAATGCCGGCATGGCGGCGGCCGTCATGGCTGCGGCGGCAAGTATGCTGAGTATGGCGTTCGTTTTCATTGTCAGAATGTGTAAACAAGGTTGATGGCGGCCTTGGTGGGGCCTACGTAATTGTGGGGATGGTTGGAGTCTACCTTCTGACCGCAGTCGGCGCACTCGTATTGGTTGTAGCGGGTGTATACCCAGCCAATGCCGATTTCGGCCTCGATGTTCCAGTGGCGGTCGAGAATCCAAGAGTAACCGTAGGCTATGCCTGCGCCTCCCATCCAGCCTTGGAAGCGGTAGTCTTTGAGCTTGCGGAAGTCGCTGCCCAAGAATTTGAAAGGCATATCGAGGTTGCCGAAGTTATACTGGCCACCGATGAGGTGTGCGGCCACGAAATGGCCCGAGAAAGCCTCGCAGAACCAGTAGCGCACCTCGGGCTGCACCAGCCAGTGTTTCCATCGGTGGTCTTTGATGGCCCATGCGTTGAGATTGGCGCTGAGGTCGCCTGTCCATTGGGGAGCGAATTTCACTTCTACGCCGCCGTTGAGCGTCGCCGTGGCGTCGTAGAGGAGGTTTGTCTTAATAGCTGCTTTCTGAGCGGCGGCAGGCAGAGCCAAGCCGAGTACTGCAAGGAGCAGGATGGTTATTTTCACTTTCATGCCTTTGGCGGAAATGATTGGTTACTCTGTTAGATTTAGTTGTCAGCCTTTTAGCTGATTTAGCTTTTATAGCTATCTTAGCCTCTTGGCCTCAAAAGCCATTATCTTGCCTTTCTGGCCTTCAAATAGCCTCTTTAGCCTTAAAAAAGCCTTTCAGGCTACAAACCGGGCGCACCATAATCCCGCACCTCGACACCTCAATGCCGTATCGGGGAGCAAAGCTATGTGTAGCGCCTGAGCTTATATCAGACGGCCTTGGCGGCCGGGGATCGTTGTCAGACTTCTTCCAGATGTCGCCGGTCGGAGCCGGGGCTTTTGGAGAGAGTTTGCAAAGTTACAATATTATAGTCATTAATCTATTATCTTTAGATAAATTTCGGAGTTGACAATGCGTAAAAAGGGTATATTTTTCAGTCAAATCCAAATTTTGCCCTATTTTATACACTTTTGACTTTTATGGTTCTTTTTGGTTTATAATTCTATATTTTAAGCGGTTGCGCTGTGATTGCTTCCACTTTTACTATTGCGCTGGCGATATTCGCCCGGGGTCATGCCCTCGTAGCTCGCAAAGGAGCGATGAAAGCTCGAGTGGCTCGCGAAGCCGCAGCGGTCGGCGATGTCGGCGATGGGGAGATCAGTGTTTTCGGCGAGAAGCCTCTTGGCCTCGGCCATGCGGCGGTCGCGAACGAAATCATTGAAGTTCTGCCCTAATCCTTCGTTGAAGATACGCGACAGATATGTGCGGTTAAGCGGCACTACACGGGCTACATCGGTAAGTTTGAACGACTGGTCGAGATAAGGATGGTCTTTGTCGAGCCACGCCAGAATCTCGGAGGCATACTCGGGTATGCGAGCCTCGAAACCGGACTCTTCGTCAACGGCCACCTCATGCTCCCGGCGCTCATGTCGATGCAGATAGTAGACCACTCCCCAGCATACGCCGCCCACCATCGCCACTGCTGCGGCGACACCGGCTACTGCCTGCTGAAAAGTAAGCTCTAAAGATAGCATTGAATTAGCTTAAGGATTCTGAAGTTATCGTTGACAAATATGACGCAAAAGTACATAAAAAATTCGAGATTTTTTACACCGGCAGAATAAAAAG
>OFFN01001016.1_pt1 | contig 17228 bp, 9 predicted proteins | sample 1521381 | NCBI WGS metagenome assembly OFFN01 (sample SAMEA3504112, study PRJEB24116) | mouse gut metagenome | biome: mouse gut; feature: mouse-associated habitat; material: faeces | place: Denmark | collected 2011 | reverse complement strand
GTTGATGGAAGGTGCGCTCGTATTCCTCCATGGAAGCGTGCAGGTTCTTGGCCTCTTCATAGAGTTGCCACAAGGCAGAGCTGGCTTGCAGTGCGGCATTCTCCTTTTGGTAGTCAATGTTGAGCGCTTGTGTCTTGGCTATCTTGACCTTATTGCGGTTTTCGAAAAGCGGGAAAGAGAAGCCTACTACTACGCCGTTCAGCGGATGCCCCGATTCAGTATTTCTACGGTAACCCAGTTCCAGTTTGGGTAGCCAGCCTTGCTTGCTTGCCGAAATCTGTTTCCGGGCGGCAGAACTTTCACCTTGCAAGGATTGCAGGGTGGGGTCTGAAGCCAGCAGTTCGTCGGCCAGTGGGCGGAAGTCGGCCGGCAATGGCACTGCCGGGTACTCTGTCAGTCCAAGTGCCTGGGCGTTAGGGGTTACACCGGGCATGGGACGTCCCGGTGTGAGCGGCTGGTTTCCGTTGAGGACAAGCAGCTCTTTCAGTTTGTTGTTAAGTGCCGTCTGGTTCATGCGGGCTTCCGTGCGTACATTCAGCAACTCCAGATTAATCTTGTTGGTTTCCAGAGCATTGGCATCTCCCGTTTCCAAACGTCGGGTGTACATGGCCGACAGCTCCTCCGCATTCTTTAACCGTTCGTCGAGCAGGGCTTGCTGGCGTTGCAGCATGATGATGTCCAGGCATACTTCCTTCGCTTGCAGCAATATCTGCTGGCGGAAGGCGGTGGCTTGTGCATCCAGTGCATTTGTCTTGAGTCGGTTCATCTTCCCTCGGGTGGCGTAAAGCGTGGGGAAGTCGAAGCTTTGTGAGATGACCATTTCGCCGACTGTCTCGTCACTGTTTTTGGAGTCCCAAAGGTGGGCGTATGACAGTGTAGGGTCGGGGAGGTTGTTGTTTGTCTTGTTCTCCAGTTTTTGTGAGGAAATGAGGTGGGAGTTAGCCTGCAACTCCTTGTTGTTGGCCTCTATCTGCTGGAGCACGGCATCAATGCCGGACGTTTGTGCGCTCATCCCCGCAAAAGCGAGGATGGCGGCGCTGAATATGAAAAATCTTTTATTCATTGTCTGACGTTTTAGGTTGTTGGTTACGGTGCATCATCAGGTAAACAATCGGAATGATGAAACCGTTCAGGAACGTGGATGTTAAAAGGCCGCCCAAGATAACCTTTGCCATCGGGCTTTGTATCTCGTTGCCCGGCAGGTCGCCACTGAGAGCCAGCGGGATAAGTGCCAGTGCACTGGATAGGGCGGTCATCAGGATTGGATTCAGACGGTCGAGCGAACCGTGGATAACGCTGTCGTAGACGCCATAGCCTTCTTCCTGCTGCAAGTGGTTGTAATGGCTGATGAGCAGCATTCCGTTTCGGGTGGCGATACCGAACAGTGAGATGAAACCGATGATGGCGGGGATACTCACTTCTCCCGTTGTGATGAGCAGGGCGAATACACCGCCTATCAATGCCAGCGGCAGATTGATAAGGATGATGGCACTCTCTTTCACATTACGGAATTCATGGTAGAGGAGCAGGAATATCACCACGATGGACATGAACGAAGTAAGTGCCAGCGTGCGGCTTGCTGCCTGCTCGCTTTCGAATTGTCCGCCGTATTCGATGTGGTATCCTTCCGGCAGTTTGATTTGTGCGTCTACCTGGGCTTGTATATCGTTGACTACACTTCGCAGGTCGCGGTCGGCCACGTTGGCGGAGATGACGATTTTACGCTTTACATTCTCGCGGCTGATGGTGTTCGGACCCATGGCCGAGCGGATTTCCGCTACATAGTTCAGTGGAATTTTCTGTCCGTCGCCCGTATCAATCATCAAGTTGCGTATTTTTTCCATTTCGTCGCGCAGGTTGTCTTTCACGCGTACGGTCAGGTCGAAGCTCTTTCCCTTTTCGTAAACTTGGGAAACGGCTTCACCGGCCAGGCAGACATTGACAAACTCCGAAAATTCGGGCAGTGAAATGCCGTATTTGGCAAGCATTTCCCGTTTGGGTGAAATGACAAGTTGCGGACGCTCAATTTGCTGTTCCACGTTCAGGTCGGCAATACCGGGAATACCCTGGATGGCACTCTTGATTTCATTGCCCAGAGTGAACATGCGGTTCAGATCGTCGCCGAACAGTTTGATGGCGATGTTCGCCTTTGTACCGGATAGCATGGCGTCTATACGGTGGCTGATAGGCTGGCCTATTTCCACGTTTGCCCCTACAATGGTACCCAGTTTTTCGCGGACTTCTGCCACGAGCTCGCTGCGCGAGCGGTCTTTCAACTCAAACGGTGCCTCGATCTCAGAGACGTTTACTCCCAGAGCGTGTTCGTCCAGCTCTGCACGTCCCGTTTTACGGGCCACGGTCTGTATTTCGGGGATGGAGAGCAGCAGCTCCTCGGCACGGTGCCCCATCTTGTCGCTTTCTTCCAGGGAGATACCCGGAAGCGAGGAGATATTGATGGTGAACGAACCTTCATTGAAAGGCGGCAGGAACGAGCGGCCCAGGGTGAAGAAACAGCCGAGTGCCACTACAAATAGTCCGATAATACCTCCAAGTACCCCTTTCTTATGCCCCAATACAAAAGTCAGTGCTGAACCATACCATTGCTTCATCTTGCGTGCTACGGCAGAATCGCTGTTTTCGTTATTTTGTTTTTTCGTTTTCTCTTTTCCCAATAGATAGGAGCAAAGTACCGGCGTTACGGTCAGTGCCACAACGGTTGAAGCCGCCAATGCCACGATGAATGCAATGCCTAGTGGTACCAACATCCTACCTTCCATACCACTAAGGAAGAACAGTGGTACGAAGCTGACAATGATGATCAGCGTTGAATTGAGGATAGGCATACGCACTTCTTTCGAAGCATTGAACACCACTTCCAGAATAGGAAGTTGCTCGCCGGCAGGTTTCAGTCGGTTTTCGTGCAAACGCTTGTAGACATTCTCCACGTCCACGATGGCATCATCCACCAGCGAACCGATGGCGATAGCCATACCTCCCAGGCTCATGGTATTTATCGTAAAGCCCATATAGTGCAGGGCAAGGATGGAGGCAATCAGTGACAACGGCAGTGTCACCAGCGAGATGACTGTGGTACGTACGTTGGCAAGGAACAGGAAAAGCACGATGACAACGAAAATACCTCCCTCCAGCAACGACTTCTGAACGTTTCCGATGGAACTTTCGATGAAACGGCTTTGACGGAAGATGTCTGTGGAAACCTTTACGTCCGCCGGTAGATTTTTCTGCAGGTCTTGCAGGGAAGCTTCCAGTTTGTCTGTAAGCTCCAGCGTGCTTGTGGCGGGCTGCTTGGTGACTGTCAGCAGTACGGCATGCTTACCGCGTTCCGAGGCGGTACCCAGTTTAGGAAGTTTGGCTCCGATTTGAACGTCGGCAATATCTTCCAGCAGGATAGGGGCGCCGGAGACTCCGTTGCTCCGCACCACGGCCTTGGCTATCTGGTCTACCTTGTCGGTAGAAAGTACGCCGCGTACGATATATTCATTGCCATATTCATAGAGTACTCCACCATTGGCATTCAGGTTCATTTCGCGGGTGATGTTCATCACTTCGCTCAATGTCACGCCGTAATGGCGCATCCGTTCCGGGTCCAGCTGCACTTGATATTCCTTGATGTCGCCGCCCAGTACGGCTACTTGTGCCACACCGCCCGTAGAGAGCAGGCGGGGACGTATGGTCCAGTCGGCAATGGTACGCAAATCCAGCATAGAGGTCGAATCTGCTGTCAGACCTACAATCAGCATCTCGCCCAAAATGGACGATTGTGGGCCTAGTGTCGGTTTGCCTACGTTGGCCGGTAAGGATTCGTTGACGACTGCCAGTTTCTCACTGACAATCTGCCGGGCAAGATAGATATCTGTATCCCAGTCGAATTCTACCCAGACTACAGAAAAACCGTTCGTTGAGGAAGAGCGTACACGGCGCACACCCGTTGCACCGTTTACAGCCGTTTCTACGGGAAAAGTGACCAGTTGTTCCACTTCCTCTGCTGCCATACCGTTTGCTTCGGTCATGATGACCACGGTCGGCGCATTGAGGTCAGGGAACACATCCACTTCCGTATGCATGGCGGTATAAGTACCGCCAATCAGCAACAGCACCGATGCTACCAGCACCAGGATGCGGTTCTGAAGAGAAAAACCAATTATTTTGTTTAACATCTTTCTATTTACTATTTACAATGTACAATGTACAATTGGGCTGCGCAATGTCAGCCGCACTTGCTGTTTTATCTAATATTTCTTGTTTATCTGACTTTACACTCCCATTCGTCACGTAACCCTTATACTGCATAGCGAAATGGTACTTTGTAAATTGTCAAATTGTACATGAGATTAGTGTTCATGGCTATGTGCCGGAATAGCATTCGTTGCCGATGCCAGCTTCACTTGATAGGCTCCTTGGGTTACGACGCGATCGCCTGCTTTTATGCCGGAAAGGATTTGTACACTCTCGCCATTGTCGGCACCCAGGGTGACAAGCTGTTTTTTGTAGCCCTCTTCATCCAGTTGCAGGTAGACAAAGAAGCTGCCTTGTTCCTCGGTCAGCGCACTGTGAGGAAGAGACAACACGTTCTCCATTGGTGAGGATAATAGGAATACTTCTACAAACGAGCCGGGAATAACGTCTCCCTTATTGTCGAATTCAAAAGTTACGGGTACATAATATCCGTTCTCACCCGAAGCCTTTCCATAAGAAAGCATGCGCCCGCCCAGTTCTTTCAATGTATATACCTTATTATTATAAGGAGTACAGAAGTTGGCGGAACCGATGCTGTTCAGGTAAGGATAGTACTTTTCGGATACATCCGCACGCAGGAAAAGCTTACGGTTCTGGGTGACGCTTACCAACGGCTGGCCGACGCTGACGTAGTCCCCTTCTTTCACCAACAGATTCTTCACATAACCGCTGATGGGAGAAACAACCGCCTGGCCGCTTGCCGAATGGTTCTTTGCGACTGCCTCGTAACTGATACGGGCATTTTCATAAATCTGTTCGGCTTGCGCGAATTCCTTTTCAGATACGATTTTGTTGCCTACGAGTGCTTTCATACGCTCATATTCCTTTTTGGAAACTTCGTAGGCTATCCGGGCTTTCTGCACCGGGTCTCCGTCGGCCATGTTTTTGGATGACAATACCACCAAAGGAGTACCTTTGCTGACGCTCATTCCTTCGATAACTTTTCCCTTGAAGGAAACCACGCCTGCTACTGTAGCTACGGCTACGCTCTCGTCTCCTTGGGCTGCCATCACCTGGCCGCTGGTCTTGATGACTTGATGGAAACTACCCGGTTTAACAGTGTTGACTGCTACGCCGGCAGCTTGCGCCTTTGCTGGTGGCAGGATGATTTCATCGCTTCCTCCGGCATGGTTTTCCTGCTCTTCGTGTTCATGGTTGTGTCCCTCATGTTCATGGTTGTGTCCCTCATGTTCGTGGTCATGTCCCTCGTGGTCATGTCCGTCATGATTGTGCTCTTCTGTTTCGTGATTATGTCCTTCGTGGCTGTCTCCGGACTTGCTGTTACAGGAGCCTAAAAGGAATAATCCCAAGACTCCCATGAAAATAACTTTTTTCATGATGATATTTGTTCTTACTTTTTGATTTTAAATACAAAGTTAGGGCATAGGGCGTGCAACCAAATTGCATTGTTCCTTATGCCGGATAGAAATCTGTCCCGGTGATGTTCCGGTAACAGTTAAGCAAGAAGAGACGGAGGGGCACGAAGTCCCGTAGCACATATGATAAATGTGCTATGAAGAGATTCCAGATAGATACACTCCTGCCTGCTTATGTCAAACTCGGGTAGGATGAGTAACTTGGAAAAAGGTTCAATGAGTAGGGTAACTGCCCACAAGACATCCGGATGTGAACACACATCATTGGAAGAGCTGGGCGTCTGTTGTACAAAGTGGGTTGTCATGCATCCCGTGTCGCAACAGCAGTGCTCGTTGCCCGGGCTATGACGGTGTCCGCAGCAATCGGCGGTGATATCATTCTTCATGCATATCATTCCGTCGGCATGATGATGGTGGGGAATGACGGGTATCACCAGCATTATCAAGCTGATGAAAAAAAGAATATAGGTTATGTACTGTTTCTTTTTCATTCCTCTATCTTTGGACGGATGCAAAGATAGAGGTTAAGGACTTAATTACCAAATAGAAAATGCTAAAAAGGTTTGAATAACATATTCAATCCCTCATTCATGCTGGGGTGGGTGAAAATGAAGTCCCGCAGGAAATGGTAACGCTGTCCCGTTTTCATGATTGATGCTACGGTATTGATTACTTCTGGTGCATCGGCACAAAGTAGGGTACAACCCAGAATCCGTCCGGTATGGATGTCTACAATAGCTTTGAGCATACCGTCTATGCTGTGTAGCGTACGGGCACGTGGAATCATGGCAGCAGGGATACGTGCCACATGTATGGAATAACCGTTCTTCATCGCTTCCTCTTCCGTCAGTCCTATATGTGCCAGCGGTGGGTCGGTGAAAATGGCAAAGGGGATTGGATACCGGTCTTTTGTACTCCTTTTTTTGTTTTCAAAGAGTTGATTACGGATGATACGGAAATCATCGATGGACAAGTAGTCGAACTGTTCGTCTCCTTTTACGTCCCCCAGGGCCCATACGTGTGGGGCTGTAGTCCGTAATTGGTTGTCGACAACGATGGCTCCCCGCTTGTCTGTTTGTATACCCGCTTTTTCCAGATTCAGCTCTGCAGTCATAGGCTTGCGGCCGATGGCTACCAGCAAGGCATCTCCTTTCAGGTAGTAGGGAGTGCCGTTTGCACTGTCCGTATAGGTCAGAGTTATTCCTTCGGCTGTGTCGTACACGGATTGGACACGGGCGTTCAACCGGACATTGATACGCTTTCGGTTCAATGCTTCCAGCATGGAGGCGGCAATGTCGCGGTCCACTTTAGGCAGAAAGCGGTTTCCCGCTTCCAGCAGTGTGACATGGCTTCCAAAGCCTGCATACATAGTGGCAAACTCCAATCCGACAGCACCGCCGCCGATGACGAGCAGGTGTGCGGGCAGTTTGTTCGATTGCAGCAAGGTCTCACTGGTATATACGTACTTGCTCTCCTTGAGTCCGTCGATGGCAGGCAGGATAGGGGTGGACCCGGTGTTGATGAATATCTCTTTTCCCTCAAGAATCGTTTCGTCCTTGCCGGAGACTATACGGATTGTATTTTCGGACAAGAAAGAAGCAGTTCCGTCATAGAGGGTTATATTAGGCTTGTTTTTTACATTTTCATAATTTTTCTCACGCAGGAAGGATACAAGCTTGTCTTTCCGCGCCACGGCAAGTGCATACAGTTTGGACTGGTTCTTATAATCGTCATAGTATCTTTTTTCCGCATATTCCGATTCGTGAATCAGAGTTTTGGTAGGGATACATCCTACGTTTACACATGTTCCTCCGTACATCTGAGGGGAACGTTCCACGATGGCTACTTTCCAATTCCGTTCGGCCAGTTCGGCGGCCAATAACTTGCCGCCCTTGCCGAATCCTATTATGATGGCATCATATTGTTTCATTTTAATATCTCTTAGTTAAGTGTTTAGTAAAATGAAAACAATATGTATCGGCCATTTGTTCGGACGCCGGGTTTAGCAGATGCTTATCGTTCCAGTTCGCGGAGGGAGTCCATTTTCTTCTTTTCAAGGAATTCGTAGATGCCGCTCAAGTGCTCTTTCACTTGTTTGTTGCCGAATTCATATACCTTGCTTACCAGTCCGTCCAGGAAGTCACGGTCGTGGCTGACGAGGATAAGGGTACCGTCAAAATCCAGTAACGCTTGCTTCAGGATATCTTTGGTTTTCATGTCCAGATGGTTGGTCGGTTCGTCCAGTATCAGCAGATTCACCGGTTCGAGCAAAAGCTTTATCATGGCGAGGCGCGTGCGCTCTCCACCGGAAAGCACCTTGACCTTCTTCATGGACTCTTCGGGGCCACCGAACATGAAGGCACCCAGCAGGTCGCGTATCTTGTTGCGGATTTCCCCTTTTGCCACATCGTCGATGGTCTGGAATACGGTCAGGTTCTCATCCAACAATGAGGCCTGGTTTTGTGCGAAATATCCAATCTGCACGTTGTGTCCTATCGTGAGGGTGCCTTCATGTTCTATTTCCTTCATGATGCACTTCACTAACGTTGACTTTCCTTCACCGTTCTTACCAACGAAAGCAACCTTGTCTCCCCGTTCTATGGTGAGGTTGGCATTCTTGAAGACCACATGGTCACCGTAACTTTTCCCTACTCCCTCCATGATGACGGGATAATTGCCTGAGCGGGGAGAAGGAGGGAATTTGAGGCGTAACGCTGAAGTGTCTTCTTCATCCACTTCCAGCAGTTCCAGCTTCTCCAGCATTTTTACGCGGCTTTGCACTTGCAGGGTTTTGGAGTAGGTGCCTTTGAACCGTTCGATGAATTCCTTGGTTTCGGCAATGAACTTCTGCTGGTCGTCGTAGGCTTTCTGTTGCTGTTCACGGCGTTCCTTGCGGAGTTCCAGGTATTTGGAATAGTTTACTTTATAATCGTATATCCGGCCCATGGTCACTTCGATGGTACGGGTGGTGATGTTGTCCACGAACTTGCGGTCGTGGCTGATGACGATGACAGCCTTTCCGTTGCTGATAAGAAAATCTTCCAGCCATTGTATGGATTCTATGTCCAGATGGTTGGTAGGCTCGTCCAGCAACAGTACGTCGGGCTTCTGCAGCAACAGTTTGGCAAGCTCGATGCGCATGCGCCATCCACCGCTGAAGTCACTGGTCTGGCGGTTGAAGTCTTCGCGTACGAACCCCAGTCCGAGCAGTGCTTTTTCCACATCCTCCTCGTAATTGGTGGAGTCGATGGCATAGAACTTTTCGCTCAAGGCGGAGACGTTCTCGATAAGTTCCATGTAACTGTCGCTTTCGTAGTCGGTACGCGTTTCCAGTTCCTTGTTGAGGCGCTCTATTTCAGCTTCCATTTCATGCAGGTGGGCAAAGGCTTGCGCCGCTTCCTGGAATACGGTACGTCCGTCTTCCGTCATAAGGTGCTGTGGAAGGTAAGCTATGACACTGTCCTTGGGGGCTGAGATTTTTCCACGGGTAGGTTGTCTTACACCTGCCAGGATTTTCAACAATGTACTTTTCCCCGCTCCATTTTTACCCATCAGGGCGATACGGTCTTTTTCGTTGATAACGAAAGATATGTCACTGAATAAAGTAGTTCCGCCGAATTCTACGGCCAGTCCGTCTATAGAAATCATTATATATTTTTTTAATGAGCTGCAAAGATAGTGCAAATCTATTATTTTTTATATCTTTGCCCCTATATAAACAAAACGCATAGGTCATGGAAATAGAAAAAGTGTCAGGAGATTACCGTCCGCTTATTCTGGTTGCGGAAGATGATGATAGTAACTTTAAACTGATAAAGGCTATTATCGGCAAGAAATGCGAGATACTATGGGCAAAGAATGGTGAGGATATTGTAAATTTGTTCGAAGAGAATCGCGACAAGGCGGAAGCTATTCTGATGGATATAAAAATGCCTATTATGAACGGGCTGGATGCTACGGTGATTATTCGCAAGAAGGATAAAGAACTTCCCATCATCATGCAGACCGCTTACGCCTTTACTGCCGACCGCGAAAAAGCCTTGGAGTGCGGAGCCTCGGAAGTGTTGGTAAAACCCATCACTCTGTCTGCTTTGCGTACATGTCTGAGCCGTTATTTACCCAAATTGGTTTGGTAAGGCTTTACTGATAATAAAAAGGGAACCGGATGACTAAGTAATGAATATATCATCCGGTTTCCTTCTTTTTATTCTTGTGCATTGTCTTTTCTCTCTTCCATCTTCTTTTTTACAAATTCGATTTTGAGATTGGCTTCTTCCATATTCTTCTTTATTTCCGTCATGGATGACAGCAGTTGTGCCAGTTCGTAGATGCTGGCAAGGGCCTGGCGGTCGGCGGCAGTCATGGTGATGGAATAGGGACGTTCCCCTTGATAGTTGACTTTGATATTCTTGTCCTTGTTCAGATAAAGGAACCCCATGACGTTTCCGTCTTCTCCCAGTTTGAAGTCTGCCTTTTCAATCTTTTCACCGAGGTCAGTGGTTTCGTAGCTGTCTTTGGCGGCGGGTGTTTCGGCAAAGCTACCATCGGGAGCAGTGACTTTGACGGCCACATGGTGGATATTATGGGCTCCGCAATAAATGGAAGTCATGCTCATGACTCCGTTTTCGTCTACCTGGAAGCGAAGGAAAGAGCGATGCAGATTTTTTTCTATCACTTGGGAAGGATGAAGGTAATTGCCGATATTCTGGTATTCGGCATCTTTTTCAAAAGTGTATTTCCCTTTGATTGCATCGAAATCCTTTTGCTTGGCTTGAAGCATACTGTCCAGATAGACCAGGCTCTTTTCCTGCTCTTTCAGTTCCACTTCCTGCATCAGGCCGATGCCTGCACGGCGAGTTTCAAACGCTTTGGGATAGAGCATCTTGATGCTGTCAATCAGAATCTTCGCTTCATTGTAGTTGCCGAGTTCAAACGCTTCGCGGGCAGCTTGTAGTTTTTCACCGGCCTTCTTCTCCACATCTTCGCAAGAGAAGAGTGTACAGCATAGGCATGCAAGGAGTATTACTTTTTTCATATTTGTTGTTCTTGGAGTTAGAGTCCACAAAAATAGAAATAATATCTTTATCTTTGCAGCATTTTAATGTGCAAATGTGCTAATAGACCATTAACACATTTGCGTATTCATTACATTAGCGCATTATTTATGATAGATTTGACGGCAGAAGAACTGAAGCAATATTTTAGTGATGATATATTCAAGCGGATATCCGAAACGGCTGATGAATTGGGATTGGAATGTTACGTAGTCGGTGGATATGTACGTGATATTTTCCTGCAACGTCCTTCCAAGGATATTGATGTGGTGGTGGTAGGCAGTGGCATTGCCATGGCCGAGGCGCTGGGTAAGCGTCTGGGGCGTGGGGCGCATGTTTCCGTCTTCAAGAATTTCGGTACGGCACAATTGAAGTACTATGGTACGGAAGTTGAGTTTGTGGGTGCAAGAAAAGAATCGTATACACACGATTCCCGCAAGCCTATTGTAGAGGACGGTACATTGGAGGATGACCAGAACCGCCGTGATTTTACCATCAATGCACTGGCTGTTTGCCTGAACCGGGTGCGTTATGGCGAGTTGGTCGACCCCTTTGGCGGTATTGGAGACTTGAAGGAAAAGACCATCCGGACTCCCCTCGACCCTGATATAACTTTCAGTGATGACCCTTTGCGCATGATGCGCTGTGTCCGTTTTGCCACCCAGCTGGGATTCTATATTGACGATGAGACATTCGATTCTCTGGAGCGTAATCGCGAACGCATCTCCATCATCTCCAAAGAACGCATTGCAGACGAACTGAACAAAATCATCTTGTCACCTATTCCGTCTAAGGGATTCATTGAGCTGGACCGCTGTGGTCTGCTGGAACTGATATTCCCGGAACTTGTTAGGCTGCAAGGCGTGGAGACGCGCAATGGACGCGCCCATAAGGACAATTTCTACCATACGCTCGAAGTACTCGACAACATCAGCAAGAAGACCGACAACCTTTGGCTACGCTGGGCAGCTCTTCTGCATGATATAGCCAAGCCTGCCACCAAGCGTTGGGAACCCCGTGCGGGCTGGACGTTCCATAACCATAATTTCATTGGCGAGAAGATGATACCCGATATTTTCCGCAAGATGAAGCTCCCTATGAATGAGAAGATGAAATATGTGCAGAAAATGGTGAGCCTGCACATGCGTCCCATTGTGATAGCGGATGATGTAGTGACCGACTCGGCAGTGCGTCGTCTCTTGTTTGAGGCAGGTGATGATATAGACGACCTGATGACACTGTGCGAAGCCGACATTACTTCCAAGAATATGGAGCGTAAGAAACGCTTCCTTAATAATTTTCAGTTGGTACGCCAGAAGCTGAAGGATTTGGAGGAACGCGACCGTATCCGTAATTTCCAGCCTCCGGTCAGTGGTGAAGAAATCATGAAGACTTTCGGCCTTTCTCCTTGCCAGCAGGTAGGTGCCTTGAAGAGTGCCATTAAGGATGCCATTTTGGACGGCATCATTCCCAATGAATACGAAGCCGCCCGTGCATTTATGTTGCAACGGGCGGAGAAGATGGGGCTTAAGGAGTTATGAGTTATAAGTTGCATGTTATGTACCATGCGTTATAACTCATAACTTATAACTTATAACTCTTCTTTTTCTACTTGGAACTTGCGGCTTACTTTCATCAGGTTGATGGTGTAGGTCACTACGTTCTGGGCTTCTTGTATCATAGTCAGGTATACCATGCTGACTTTGATGCTGCCGCTCTGGCTTTGGATGCGTTGCAGCTCTTCGCGTTTCAGGTGAGACAACTGTCCGTTGAGGTCGTTGGCTTTGCGAATCTCTGTTTCCAGTTCATCATAATTGTTCGTTTCCAGCTTGTGGCGGCATACTTGCAACAGATAGCAGATGTCTTCGGCTACGTCTGTAAATTCTCCTTTCTGAATGGCATCCAGCGGATTGAAGTTATTATCTATGTGCTCCAAGCAAGGTTCGCAAAGACGGCCTACGCTGTACACCAGTTCGCTGGCAAAGTCGTTGCCTTGATAGTAATAGAGTCCTTTTTCCAGTACGGTATTGTTGTCGAGGCGGCACATGGCAAGTGTTCCGGTACGCTTCATCTGCTTGATGAGTTGTTTTTCGAATTTTACTGAGCCCATGGCACGACGCAGTCCGCGTAGATTCTCGTGTAGGAAGGAAGTGACGGTACGTTCAAAATTCTCTTCTGTGAATTCCATAATCTTCACCAGTTCTTCACGGGTATGCTTGCGGAGTAATTCGATGACTTCGCTGTTGTCCGTGCTCTTCATCAACTGTTTTAGGGTCTCGTTGCCTTTTTCTTTCTCTTTGCGCTTCTTGTACATCACTTGGCTACGAATCAGCATGAAGACTGCCAGACCAATCAGTGCCAGGATGGCAACCGTACCGCCGAAATGGATAATTAATGCCACGAAAAAACAGATGGTGAACGCTGCTCCGGCAGTGATGAACCAACCGCCGATAACGCTGAGCACACCCGTAATGCGGAATACCGCCGAATCACGTCCCCAGGCACGGTCGGCAAGCGATGTACCCATGGCTACCATAAAGGTGACGTAAGTGGTGGAAAGGGGAAGTTTCAAGGAAGTTCCCAAGGCGATGAGCAGACCAGCCAATACGAGATTGACGGAGGCGCGAACCAAGTCAAAAGCGGCGCCGTCGGCTATGATGGCTTCATCCTTCTGGAAGCGTGTGTTCATCCACCGCTTGCTGCTTTCGGGCATCGTTTTGGATATTCCGTTAGCCAGAGTCATGCTGAAGCGTACCAGCGTACGGGCTATCGGGGTACTTCCGAAGTTCTCTTCACCGTCATCCTGGCGGGCAAGGTCCACGGAAGTCTTGATAACGTTGTGGGCTTTCTTGGATGTGCAGAGTGCATAAACCATAATGGCGCCTGCACCGATAAGGAAATACCACGGGGTTTTGGCTGCACCGAGGAGTGAGGACATCAGGAATCCGTCGGGGCCGGCGGCCGTACCATTGACTGTATAGTCAATAAATGAGGAATATCCTGCGAGGGGGACACCGATAAAGTTCACCAAGTCATTGCCGGCAAAGGCAAGAGCGAGGGCGAAAGTACCCATCAGAACCACTACTTTGAAGACATTTATCTTGCACCAATGCAGTATCTGCATCAGTATGGTGAAGAATACAAAGAAACCGGTTATCAGCAATGCGGTATTGTCGTGTATCCATTGCTTGTTTTCAGGGGTCATGAATGAGCTGTCTTTCAGCCCCTTTATCAGCATGAAGTAGATGATGCTGGTGGCAGCTATACCACCGAACAGCGCGATGCTGTATTTCATGTTCTTCTTGTAGTTGAAGGTGAACACGATACGTGCCAGCCACTGTACCAGCATACCGAAGAAGAAGGCAATGGCTACGGATACAAAAATGGCCATGATGACAGACAGTGCCTTGTCTGTATTGATGAGGTCGCCCAGTCCCAATGTATCGCTGTTATAGACCTTGATGAGCGCCAGTGCGAACGTACCTCCCAACAGTTCGAACACCATGGATACAGTGGTGGAGGTAGGCATTCCCATAGTGTTGAAGACATCTAATAGCACGACGTCCGTCAACATGACGGCAAGCAGAATGCACATGATTTCGGCAAAGTAGAAGTGCTCCGGTTGATAGATGCCGTGTCGTGCAATGTCCATCATGCCATTGCTGAGTGCCGCGCCGATGAAGACGCCAATGCCTGCAATGAACAGTATGGTTTTGAAAGATGCTGCCTTTGCTCCGACAGCCGACTGAAGAAAATTGACCGCATCATTACTGACACCTACCACGAGGTCGAAAATCGCGAGTACGAACAGAAAGATGACGATACCCAGATAAATTGTTTCCATAGACATGTATTTTATTTCCGGCTGCAAAGGAAAGAGTTTGGTGTTGCAGGGAAATGTCATACATGTTACAGAAATGTTACAAAGCGATTGACGATTGATAATTGACGATTGATAATTATCGTTAATCGCTAATCCTTAATCCCTTGTTTCAAGTATTCGTAAAAGCTATATTGCGACCGTACCTTCTCCTTTTGCGGTCGCGACGACTTCCAGCGGTTTCGCAACCGGTCGTCCACAAAGCAGGCTTTCCGTTTGTCCGACAGTTGTATGGATAGCATATCGATGAGCTCTTGCTTCAAGTCCGGGTCCAGAATGGGGGTGACGGCTTCGATACGGCGGTACAAGTTACGCCGCATCCAGTCCGGCGAGCCGAGGAAGAGCTTGGGTGCGCCGCCGTTGCCGAAGTACCACACACGGGCATGTTCCAGAAAGGTATCCACGATGCGTGTCACGCGGATGTTGTGGCTGTACTCCTGCCCGGGGATGAGGCAGCAGATGCCGCGGACAATGAGGTCTATCTCTACACCGGCTTGCGAGGCTTCGTAGAGGCGGTCTATCATGGCGGGGTCTTGCAGGGCATTCATTTTTAGGATAATCCGTCCTTGCTTGCCTTGCCGGGTCAGTTCTATTTCGTGATTGATGAGGCGGTTCAGTTCAGGAATCAGGTTGAAGCGGGCCACAAGCAGGCGGTGGAACACTGGATTTTCCTTTCCCTGCAGAGTACGGAACAAGTTGTGCAGGTCGTTTACAATCACCGGGTTGCAGGTGAATAGTCCGCTGTCCGCATAGAGGGTGGCGGTCTTTTCGTTGAAGTTGCCGGTGCTGATGTAGGCGTAGCTTGTCAGTTTGCGCCCTTCCTTGTCGCGGCGTAGCACGAGGGCTACTTTGGCATGTACCTTTAGTCCTGGTATGCTGAAAATGATGTTGATGCCGGCGGCTTTCATCATCTCGGCGGTGGCGAGGTTGTTTTCTTCGTCGAAGCGGGCTTTCAGTTCCACAAAGACGGTGACTTTCTTTCCGTTCTGTGCGGCGGCTATCAGGGTGTTGATGACGGTGGAGTTCTCTGCCACGCGATACTGGGTCACCATGATTTCACGCACGGTGGGTTCGTGGACGGCTTCATATAGAAAATGGATGAAGTGGTCGAAGGAGTGGTAGGGATAATGCAGCAGCAGGTCCTTCTTCTCCACATAGTGGAAGATGGATTCGCGTTCGTCCAGGCAGGTCAGCTTCATGGGCTGGGGTTTCTTGATGGGACGTACGCTTTGGTTGGGATTGGGCAGATGCCGCAAATCCTCCATGTTGAGGTGCTTGTCTCCCGGCACCAGCTCCCGGCGGTCTATGCGGTAGGCATCTACCAGAAAGTCGAGGAAGTCCTGGGGCATGGCGCGGTCGTATACAAAACGGCACACGGCGCCTATCTTGCGTTTCTTTACCTTCTTCTTCACCTGCTCGATGATTTCGGAGGTATTGGCGGCATCGTCTATCAGAATATCCGCATCGCGTGAAATCTTGATGCAATAACTGCTGTCCACTTCATAACCGGGGAAGATGGTATCCAGATTGGCCTTGATGATGTCTTCAATGAACATCAGATAATAGTCTTTCCCCACCTTGGGCAGCTGGATGAAGCGCGGCACTTTGCTGTACGGCAGTTTCATCACGAAATACTGGATGCGGTTTGGAGAACTGGCGGGAGCTCCTTTCAGATGAAGCCGTACGGCCAGATAGAGACGGTTGTCGCGCAGGAATGAAATCACCTTGTCCTTGCTTACGGGCACCGGGGCCAGATAAGGGAATATCTCTTCGCGGAAGAAGCTGCGCACAAAGTCGCGGTGAAACGGTTCTACGTTGCGGCTTTGATAGAATATGATGTGATGTTTCCGCAGGGCGGGCAGTATCTTCTGTTCGTAGATGCGGATACGTTCCTCCAGTTGGCGATTGACTTCTTGGTTGATTTCATCTACCAGTTCGGCGGCAGACTGCATAGTCTCTTCATCGCTTTGCGAGGCTCCGGTGGCTATGGCCTTATGGTCGGCTACGCGTATCTTGTAGAATTCTTCCAGATTGGAAGAGTATATAGAAATAAAGTTGATGCGTTCGTATAGCGGCAATGTCTCGTCTTCCGCTTCCAGCAGTACGCGGTAGTTGAAGGAAAGCCAGCTGATGTCACGTTTGAAATATCTGTTGTCCATGGTGTTAAGGTGTTAATGTGGCATATTAGCACATTACCACATTGTATTCTTCCCAAATATAATTACCTTTGTCTTAATAAACAAAGGAAAGATGACAAAAGTTGGTTTATTATCGGATACGCATGGCTACTGGGATGAAAAGTACCTGCAATATTTTGAGGGCTGTGACGAAATATGGCATGCCGGCGATATCGGTTCGCTGGAAGTGGCACAGAAGCTGGCGGCTTTCCGTCCCTTCCGTGCCGTGTATGGCAATATTGACGGGCAGGAGATACGGCAGCTCTATCCGCAGATTCTCCGTTTCACGGTGGATGGGGCGGAGGTGCTGATGAAGCATATCGGCGGTTATCCCGGCAACTACGACCCTTCCATCAAGGGCAGCATTCTGGTGCGTCCCCCAAAGCTGTTCATCAGCGGGCACTCGCATATACTGAAGGTGAAGTATGACAAGACGTTGGATGTACTCCACATCAATCCGGGCGCTGCGGGCATTCAAGGTTTC